>BNJV01002384.1_pt1 | contig 84100 bp, 142 predicted proteins | sample 8540591 | NCBI WGS metagenome assembly BNJV01 (sample SAMD00202457, study PRJDB9452) | human saliva metagenome | host: Homo sapiens
AAATCACATTTCACGAACAATCAGGCCGTTGTTTGCCCACGTCAGCACCACGAATAGAACCATCATTTCATAATGAAAACCGGCAGTCGCCGCCGATACCTGAAGCTCCGTCGAAACCACGGCTGGCGACTTTGCGCTGGTCCGCATCAGCAACCAACAGACTGGCAGCTGGAGACCATTTTCAATATTCGTCGCACATCGCCATCACATCTCGAGCCATCATCTTCGTTCAGTTGCGGCTCAGACCACCATAAACATCGGCCTGATCACCTCACCACATCAGCATTAACGCACAATTACCAACAGCTTGACAGCACCGCGAACAGATGTTTTTGCCACCCGGCTCGACGTACATCTCGCCAGCCCAGCCTGCCCAGCATCATCTATACACTGTGGAAGCACCGTTCCCAGCCTGCGCACATCGCACCCCAGCAGTTTCAATCCGTCCAACGACCACCTTACCAGGCAACACATCGATGGTGGTGCCTCCACCATCTGGTCGTCATCCGGACCCGATCAGATTCACATCAAACATTTCACCGTACCTTATTGCCTGCCGACTGCGGTTTTGTCTCACACTGAGCCCATCACAGGTTCACAGAATTTAAATTATTTGTCTATTCGCATAGCACCCTCTTTTATAGACGGAATGAACCAATAGTCTGTTCAGATATAAATCAAAACGCCATGATAAATATTCATAAAGTATGGTCAGCGTATCATCAATCAGACAACACCACCGGTCAGCCGTCCAAGATTATAACAACACCTTATTTATACCGCAGCATACGTTTATGCCATGCATGGTTATATCAACAGCACACAAGCCCATAAACATTGAACAGAGATGCCGTAAACAGCACATTTCATTTTGAACATCCGATATTACCGAGCTTCAACGATAGGCCATCCGCATTAACAGTTACGGCCTGTTAACAAACATCTTGGCGAATACAGGAACCGCACCGTCGATTTCCGGCAATCATTGGTATCGCAGCAACATTACCGTTCGTATGACGCACACCATTGCACCGGGAATGCCGCTATTCGTATAATTGTTTAATATTTTAATCGTCATAGCCTAAAACGTCTAAACAACGATTGCAACAAGCGTATTCATCACACCGAACCAACAACCAGAATAACGTCGTTGCTTTGTATTGACGAGCCAGCCTGCGGTCGTCAATTCCAGTCTTTATCAAACCGTCGACAGTTCACATTGATAAACCCGACACCAGCTGGCCGAATTCTGTTGTACCAAGTTCCTGCACCTCCATCAGCAATAGAAACACATGCACATAGCGAACCCTCATTACAGCATCGAAGAAACCGCGAAATATTCAGCAGCTCGATACCCATCGTCATCTTCAGGTGACCGATTACATATCATAGGTCAGGCCTCGATAACGTTAGCCGACAGCCGAGACCGCTCGTTATTAAACATTCCGCCTGCCGATGCCATATCTCCAGCTCTGCAGTCAGCAGGTCGTCAGGATACTGGCATCTCTGAGATGATAGCATTGATAATCTGTTGGCGGCCACCAGCAGAGCCCAACAATACCATGACAGCCAGTTTCAGCATTCAGAACGACTGTCACCACATTATTGTGCGATATCGTTTATTTAACAAAACACGATCGTTCACCGTTCGGATTTCGGTGGTGCTGAATCAATTTCGATAACAGATATTGCTCACCGGACGTTGTATCATCATTCACTGGTATTGATTTCGCTGAAACATTGCTACCGTAATATCAGGAGCGCTTGAACCAGTCTTCGCAATCATTAAACTTCGTTACCATCATTGAATTCCGCCATTTTGCTTCAGCAATTCGACAATTATTTAAAAACAGTTGCAGGTTCCCGCACAACGGTTATTGACGATAGTCATAAAACAAGCTTTTTAACAGCACGATTTTTGACCTGTTCATTTTTAAAACACCGTGAACACTGCAGGTCAATGACCAGTTCGTTATATATTTGTCAGGCGTTACCATCAACACAACAGATTATGTCCTGTACTAATAATTGAGGAGGACAGGGGCCTGTCACTACAGACGTTGCATTAGCGCGGTTTGTTCAACCGTTTAACAGACCAGCGACCGCGAAAACACACCATCACAGCAGGCCGCCATCCCCAAACAGCCACCACCTGCTTTGAACTCAGCCACACCGCATCATTTGTACGATCGGTGGTTCGGCATAAACATATTCGCATACCGACCATCTATTACGCCGCCATGACGACGTACCCCAGATAGCTTCGACAAACATAACAAACCATTTTTTTGCCCACCACACCACAGGCCCGCATCGCCGGCCGAAACACAGGCCTCCAATTTCATATCATTACGTAACGTCATCTGTCCCACACACCCCACACATGATTAACGTCGCAGACGGATTATAATGATAAGTCGACGGTCGCCTCAGACGCCATCGCTGTCGTTTGGCCAGACAACGACCACACAGATGCACAAATATCATTAACGATACTTTTTCTTTTGTGTTTAGAAACCGCCTTACGCTAATTATAACGATTATAATCGATTTCACGATTTATCGAAACAAACATCACGACTGTATTTCATTTATGTCTTCTTCAACATATCATAATCCCATCACATGATACTTTGACCACACCATCAACACCAGCCATCACGCTGCATCACGACTTGCGGGTTCTACCGGAGCTGCTCGATATCCATGCGCCCGGACGGCGCAAACCAGCACCTGATGCCATCTCGGTTTCAGTTTACATCATCATCGAACAAAGCCACCACACTTCCGATAGATACCATAACCTTTCATATAAGTTCTGATATGTTCTCATTATAACACCGGGCACTTTATATTGTTCATTCAGAGTCAGGCCTACTGGCATTTGACAACTCATCGCGGTTCCCCGAACCTGACCAGCTGAGGAGCACGCGACAGACACCATTTTCGCCGATTTGCACCTGAGTTGTCCGCTCTTTCAACAGACCAGTTTACCTGCGCGCGTTCATCGGCGGTCGATATGAACCTGCAGCATCATCCGCTTCATATCAAATTCAATCATATTATCTTTCAGTCCACAATGAACAGCTCAGAGCATGCCGATTTAATCCTCTTCGCGTTTATCCTCAGCCTACGAGAACTTCTCACACATCTTATTTGACGGCAGCCATCAGAGCTGATTGACCCGCACCACAGACCGTGACGACGTTCATCTGCTTCGATCACACCTGTTTCAGGCTTATATTGCACCTTTGCATTAGAACTTATTGCTGGCACCGACGACAAGTTTATTAATGAAGAACAGACGTCACAGTCAGCATAATGCCGCTCGTCTTCATTTAGCATTTGCTTTATCATCAGATATAGCTTGATAAAGTTCATATTCTTCGTTAATCAGAATCGGATACCGCAAGAACATTTTGCAGCTTTCTCGACGACTAACTCTGTTTTATGTTCTGCTTACCCGTCTGATAATTTTCAGAGTCTATTCTCATCGATTTACCCTGCTCTTTTTCCGGTCATGCACCTGCTTCGTTCCGAGTACCGTTTCGGTATCGGTCACCGTTATTCTGTAATTTATACCGCAGCCAGGCCCACCAAGATTCTGGCAAGGCTTTGTCCGATGCATTGTTCATTTTGAAATTTTTAAACGGCGATGTATTGTCATATTTACAAAGCTCAATATCAGATCGCCAACACGCCTCGGATTTTGCGTTACCTGGTCGCTTCCTTTTTGCACAGTCATGTTGCATTGACATCAAGACACTTATTGGCCAACCTCTGCCTAAATTATTCAAATCGTCATCACTTGCATAAGATTCGACGCATTCGATTCTTATCACACGCCGATACTTCTGAACATGAACCATCACATGATTCGTGATCCGAGTCTGGAGCCCCTTCCCCATTTGCCGACAGCATCATTCCGCCCGGACACCATCTGCCAGAGCCCCGACAGAAGAGGCTCAGGATCGATTTAGATAAAGATCTCTGACCGAGCCCCTTCGAGCCTGAGCAGCACTTGCGAACCATATTCACCACCGATGAACAGCCAACCGTAAACAAACGGCTTCACGCCCCTGATCAACGTTCGCCACGCCCGTCGATCTGCACACACCATCGGGCCCTCGACACAGGCGGATCCACCACCGCGCCGCGGACCCCAACCGGTTCACCGCCTGCATCCGATTCCATTCCTGGCGGACGAGCCCTCATTAACCGTTATCGCGTCGGGTCAGCAAAGCCAGCAGATCGCTTTATCCGGACGTCAGTCAGATCAACCGGACGCCGATTACACCCGCATCTCCATCTCAGGTTCCGCCAGCATCCCGCCCTTTGAACGGCGCCCATCCGACTATTATTGATGACGCCTGATTTTGATATAATCACATTATCTGCACCATGATCTGAGTCCGGCCCATCTCACCGAGCCGTCAAAGAGAGCATAAATAATCATATCTCAGACTACTTTATTTATACTCAATATTTTTCAGACTTGATAAACCGACACGCTATTTTTCATTGCTCTTGATCGTGCCCCAGTGGCTCACGGTTCACCCACGTTTACCGTTTGCGTATTATCTTGTGCCCATCTGCCTGCTGATCTTTCCCCTATAACACACATCAATAACCCCCTGCCATTGTGCCGTTACATCACAACAGCAACAAATCACCACGTTGCCCTTATTTCACCATTCATCGTGCCCATTACCAGTTTATTATCTATTACAGACGCCTGATAAATCATTATCAACTCATCATATTTATTTTGACCAAACATGACCAGGTCACCACCAAAGCCTCGCAGCGACGAGCCGTCATCTATTAAAATCATCAGTTTACGCACATTTGAAAATTATGCGCCACGTTTTTGATGTCAATCCCGACACTTTCATATTAATTGAAAATACACTGTATATTACACAGTGCATCAGCACGTTGATTCACTGTCAATATAACCCAGTGATGATATCTGGCCCTCGAACTTCTCATGCGACTCATGATCGTGCAACACTCTTCATGTATCAAAACATGCCCTGGACTATAGCAATATGCTACTTAGGGTTGAGGTTTAGAAGAAAAAGATATTACCATCAAAGCGAAGAAAGCCAAAGCAATATATGATACATGAACATGTTACCTGACATCATGAAGTCACATGAAAATTCAGGGCTCGATATCATATAGAATTATGTTGATAAATGAATGAATATTATGATACACTGTATATATAATACATACAGTGTATTTTTAATTAATATAGAAAGGTTTTTCATTATGGGACTGAGCATCAAGTTTCCTTTTATTTGGCACCCTAGGGCAATATATACAGATTTTTCAAACAGTGCTGTAAATGACAGATTTTATGTAATGTGAAATAGTGGCAATGTGTCAAGTCTCGCGAAGACTCTTTTACGATGGTGATTTGGATATGCATTTTCCATCATTTTTGATTAAAATAAATATAGATGAGTTATTAAACACCGATTTATCAAACGTCTATGTCGGATAATAAATATATTAATAGGCTTACATTAGATAGATGTAATGAAATAAAGGATATATTAGTGAGATTACAAAACATATTTGTAATGATATAGCTTTTATAATAATATGTTAGAGTTATATTGATGTAAATAATGTTATAAGAAAGGGGAAAGATAATGTCAACCCAGACAGACAAGTTTTAAAAGATAATACACAAAACATTAAACCTGTGGGTGATTGCACTCTTTCAGACTTTGATAAAGAACCTAATGAAAAATCTAAAGAAAAGCTAAAGCTGTCTGAGTTTTCATCAAGAAAGTCCTGAGTATTGAGCTCTTAAATAAAGAGAGTAAGGTCCAGGATATATGGTTATGCATATATAACAGGCGGTAGTTTCGCTGAGAGACATGCGGGAATGAATCAGACATCGCTCTCCAAATTCCAAATGACTCCTTATAATGGTAAATATGTTGGGTACGAACTCATAAGGAGATACATATAAAAGAGCAAAATCAGAATATGAAAGTGCCACCCATTAGCCATAAATCTGATTCCGACACCATTCAAAAGTATATCAGGATGCTACAAGGGTATATGATTCTAAAAGATAGAATACGAGAATTATTTATATCAGCATCCGGATTGTCCTGACCATTTGCTCGGATAAAATAATCCTGCAAAAGCTTTTTGCTGATTACGTGCAGCCAAAAAGAGGCAAAAGGGATGCTTTAGCTAATAAAGAGGCTCGAAGTTAATAAAGATGGATCCATAAAAAGTTAGTAGAATCAGAAGATGCACAGTGATACATCGAAGTCACAACTGCAAAGTGTGAATATGAATCACCTTGTATCCGAGAAACCTGATGAATATGTTGTACAGATGACAGCACATTATCAAGCGAAAACGATTGATGGTATGTCTAAGTATGCCAAAGCTAAAAATCTTTATTTACCTGAGATTACAGCCGATAAGCACAGTGATGAATATGGTCGCAAATTCTGCTCAAATGAGCAGCATAGATAAGTCTTTATCTAAATCAAATCCTGACTATTTCTGTATTACCCGGAGAATACGAGATATTATAAAGATGGGTGAAAACTGAGAGCACTCTGAATGACAATGCTGGTCGTGTACAGAAAGAGCCCGTCAGTTATGTCGGACACGAATCATATGATAAGAGATATTCAAGAAGTATGGCTGGAGTAAGGATAAAGAATCAAAATCTGCATCAGTCAGATGCTTATACAAATGATACGATTTGAATAAGTTTAATTTACAGAAGAGTTAAATAATAAGTATCTTGATATCAATGCAACATATGAGATGCAGAGCAGCGATGCTTTATAGAAAACTGGGAAATAATTATTTATCAGCGTCTGATGCTGTTGAGGCTTTTGACACATGCGATAATACATCGCCGTTTATATTTCAAATGGATTTTAGTGATGCATGGCGGACTACAAAAATACAAGACTTACTTTGAAGAATCTTGGTGATGACAATGCGTATATATAAATTACAAAGTCTTGGTGTTGATACTCAGAGCAATTCTATACAGAAGAACAAGCTCTTAAACAATCATGCATATTGGGAAAAAGAGCAGGACTAAAACTCGATGAAATAGATACATAGCGTTAAATCAGACAGATGACACTGAGGCATCTAAATCAGGAACTGAATCGTCAAGCTATAAGGATGTTCTTGCGGGTATCGAAGTTGATTCTGGATTGGAGGAATATAAGGCTTTATCAAATATATCTGATGATAAAGCAAATGCTAAATCAAAAGAGAGATTCTTTTTAACAGGCAACGATACATGCTTGCATACTTATCGTATGGCAACTGCATCTCTTTCTATTAATAAGCTCGTAAGTCAGTTGCCCGATGATAGAGTTTCTAATACAAGAGTTGCAAGCTATAGTATTAAGCCTGAAGCAAGAGTTATTGATATTCAAGCAGATAAAGAGCTTGATAATAATAAATCACAGTCTGTTAGAAGATTGCGGGTCAGAGTCTTGAAGATGCAATTGATAGCGTCAAATCCAAATAAAGATAATACAGATAATATGAGAAGTTCTCGTAGAGCAGGGATAGAAGCTCTTGAAGAGAGATTAAAATCAGCATCAGATATGCAGGCTGATTTGTCCAAATAAGTTTTAGAAAAAGGAATGATAATATGATTAGATTTGATATAGAGGCGGATGATAATATACAGGTTCCTGTATATCAGCCACCGATTCTAAAAGACGCTGCACCAAAAGATAAACAGTCTGTGACGTCTTTAGAAGAGCAGACAGCTCAAATTGCAAATCAGCAAAGAGTGTTGTCACCTATTCAGCATGCTCCTGTTGAATCAAAAGCCTAAGTCAGGTTCAGGATTTTTGATAAGTTATCAAATGCCATTGCCGGTAGAGGTTTTGATCTAACGAAGATGTAGATAAAATATAAAAGAATTGCCAGATATTATAATAGAGAACATCATAAGAACTTATATAGAGGTTATGAGTTATCCCATCAGAGATATGAGTGTAATCTGATGATGGAATATTAATTAAAAAGATTGATAGAGCTGAAATACAGATGTAAAGCTTAGCAAACCAAATTATATGCTTCTTGGACATACACCAAATCAGGAAGATGGATGCCTATCTGGCAAAAGTCCGAATAGAGTTACAAGAAGTCGTGATGGTGAAATTACACAGCATGATGAAGCAGGTCTCGATAATGTCGATAGACGTAGATATGGTCCAAAGTATCATGTGATTGGGACCGTAGATATATCAACCTTCCAAGAGAAGAAGATGTAGTAATGTAAATAATGTTAAAATGTTGAGTCAGTGGTGTGAAAAACCACGACTTTTGCATGGATAAATCAGTAGAAATCAGTTATAATCATTATAATTAAAACATAAGAAAGGGGCAAGACGTGGCTATAAAACTTTTAAAAAGAAAAATATCATTATTATGTTTAATGATACTTTTTTATGTACATCATGTTTTAGTATGAACGTTTATGCAAGCCAAACTGATATGGTGTGTATCTGAGGGCAGACTTAATCGGTCATCATTTTATAATGCATCTACGGCATTAACATCATATGTAAATTATGTATTAGGACCAAATGCCAATGATTTACATAATAATCATAAATTAGAGCCTACAGTAACAGCCGGAAAATGCAGGCTTATATTGGGTATGGTGACGATGGATTTTACAGTTATATAACAGCGTTTATTTATATAGCATCTACATCATCATATAACGCATGGCTTAATATTATAGATGGGTCAGATGCTGAATGATGCCTATGTTTATGCCAGATACGGTCGAGTACTAAATGATGCAGGTCTTGATGTAACAGGTTCAGGTGAGCTACTATTAGAAACTTGTTTGGAATTGTTGTGATAGCGATATGCTTTATCTGAATTAATTCCTATATTGTTTTCTTGGTCTCTAATCTATTAAACGGTTGAATCCTTTTTCATTACTTCACACATCTATGAGTAATTTGAGAAGTTTATATCAGTCTAAGAGTTTGATTGCAAGTACAGGACATAATCTTGTTGTATTTGTTAGTAGTCATATGACCAAATGCAAAACATAGCTTGACTGCATTAGCTCCATTATGCAGTATTGATTTTGAATTATTATTTTTAAAAATATAGACAAAGGTCCAAAAATCATTACTTTTGTTAAAAGGCTTGTTTTTATAGCTGTAGGTGTGCCGATTTGTGCAGGTTTATATACAGCTGTTTTAAATAATTTATCAGATTTAACAAGTACCAAAACAGCAGGTTCTCAAATGATAGTAGCAAGTTTTATTGATTTTGAAGACTGGGATGCTCTAGTCCCTGAGCTACAGAGTGCAACCATGTTTTAATAGAATCAATACTAGTGAGATGAATGGATACAGCATCCGTGTATCTGTTAATAATCAGGGTGGGTCCAGCTTCACCAAGAATGTTAAGACAGTTAAGACATTCAGTGTTTTATTTAAATAAATCACTTGATACATCTTTTAATAATCTTGGTGACTTAGTCGGTTCTGAGACAGAACAGGCTGTCGTAGGTGGTATTTGGAATAAAAACACTGGTGGTACAGGTTTTGTGGAACTGTAGCGGATTATCAAATGCTGATATATCATCTCAAATTCTAGTATGTCATGATATACCGTTGGCTCTTTTATAGAGCTGGAGATTGCGAAACAACATCAGCAGGCTGGATGACTAAGAATTATAACAACGAGCTTGGTCATACATCGAGCTGTCAAAACAGCATTATCTAATCAGGGTACGATATATGATATGTATAATCAGACAGATTCACCTGAAGATTGGCTTGATAGATATCAGGCTGCTACTAAGATATTTGCCGGACAATCGGATTCAGATGCTGTTAAATGGGGGTTCAAAGCCTTGAATATGCACATGGAACTCTATATGCTGATGGAGATAGAACTTCATCAGCAAATTCGAGCTTAGTACTCATGGTGCAAATCCGGGTTTATCTAAATTGGCATGTATAATTATTTATCAACAAGTTTTGATAAAAGTTCGATTGTGACTTATTCACCGAAAACAAGCTCATCAGAAAATACAAAGCAACACATTATTCTGTAAATTTAATTGGTTCAGGTGTGATGAGACATGCTTATGGTTTTAATCTTATTATTGTTTTAGGCGTTTTATATTACATAGCTTTTACTTATTCTATTGGTATGACGATTAAAATATTAAAACAGGTATACAGTGCTGACTGTTATTCCCGGTGCAAGTATAGTGTATTAAAACTCATAGTACAGGTATGTGTTTATACTGATTACAATGATTGCAGAAATCATTGGTGCGGGTATATGTATTCATATCCGAGATGTTTGTTGTAATAGGTATGGCTGTTGAAAATGCAGTTAGTTTTTATCGTTTGAAGTATTAATATCGGTGGATTATTCAGCAAAATATAAGTGTACTTGACACAACATCATCTGTCTCGATAATGATATTTATACAGAGCTTTATTGGTATTGCTTGTTGGTATAACCATGCATAAGTATAATAGAGCATATGCCTATGCTTGGTATAAAATAAGAGCGTTTATTTACAACTGTTTAGTTTCAAAGAAATGCAACCAGTAGTTGTTAATACAGTTATTAATGATACACATATTACTTTTATAGATGATATTTATCATAGTATTTTTGAATTTATATCTGAACTTAAGTTTATATTAGTTCATTCAAATCCTATAAAGAAAGAGAGGGTGCTTTTATGCAAGATAAAGATTTAAATAATTTAAATTCACAAAAAGCCTGAACCACCTATGGATAATAAATCAAATGGTATTCGTAGAACAAAACCACAATCAGCAGGTAATAAAAATCCTGTTGGTACTGGTGATGGTTCAGAAATGTTTGATGTAAACCTGATACAAATCAAGGTCCGATGGTGATGCAGATGGAGAAACACCACCATCTGATAATATTACACTACCTGAAAATAAAATTAACCATTGACGATTAAGAAAGGCTAGGTGCAGGGAGATACGGTAAGTGACCTTGCAAAATGGTGGTGCTACAGATATTATGAATAATGCTATGACAGGTATTAAGACAGCGTCTTATTACATCAAAATTTACAGGTGTGATAACAAAAACATCTGTTTCGCTTGGTGTATCTAAGCCTGTTGCGTGTTATTAGCGTTAATGTTGGTCTTGGTGGTGGTGGAGCCGGTCTTTATGGTCTAATTATAACTACGAACAGAAGATGATGGCTCAGGATGTAATTATAGCTGATGATTGTGCAACGGATATTAAGAAAATGAATTCTCAGCTTGCCGATATGACAGTTGCTGATGCAAGTTCCGAAGCAAAAAAAGTCGCCGGTAAAATTTGGGTTTTATTTAAGGCTTTAGGTGCAACAGATGAGCAGGCTGCCGGTTTTTAGGTAATTTACTAGAGAATCTGAAATGGACCCCTACTTGTATAGAGACTATTTATTCTGAACCTTTGTATTAGGCCCAAGGAAAACGGCAGCACTTGCTGATTACGGTCTCATTTACTGAAAATGTAGTTTTTCCTGCCTATGCAAGACAAAATATGTCTTAAACAGCCTTTTATCGTACTTCAAGAAAGTTTGGAGCAGCTGCCGGATTAGGTTTATATCAGGCAACAGGAATGGAACTTGATGTGCTTGATAATACAGCTCAATCAATCGGTAAAGATAAAACAACTGTTGAAGCCCAAATGGTTACTGCTTTAACTACACATCAAAGTTCAGGTTGGCTTAAATCATGGTTTGGACAATCCATGTCTGTTGCAGATGCAACAAGACAGGTTTGTAAAAGCTTTTTGCAAGATAATCCTGATAATAGCACTATTAATTTACCGGCTAGAGTACAGTATGCCCAGCAATGGTATGATATGTTTAAAGGTAAATCGGATTCTGATATTGCAACTTTAGTTGGAGACTCTACAATTAATGGTTGGAGTGCTACACAGGAGTTTAGCTCAAGTAACAGGTTCCAGTGCTTTATCAGGTTCTATTGCGAGTGCAAGTGCTGATTGTAAAGATGCAAAAGATGATGAAGCTAATTATAGCAATGGAGACCTTGCAAAAGCGGCTTGCAGCATATGCTTGGGAAACAAACCGATATGGGTAAGGGCAATAAAGGAACTCAGCTTATGTTGGAGCTACATGATAGTGTTCCCGGGCGATGGTATTTATATGTCATGTGACAGAAGTGTTGCAACAGCTGTAAGATGGTCGGTGCAGATGACAATTATCCTGTTGGTCGTACAGATGACCAAGATATTTATGCTCAAGCTCATCCTGAGTTATGGGAAAATCTTGGGACATATGATGACCTTTATAGGTCTAAAGGTGGTGATGCTGATGCTATGCGTGAGTATTTTAATCAGCATCCGGGTTTAATATTCTTGTCATCAGGACCACGTAGAAGAGCGGGTGGTAAGGCAAGAGTTGGTCATACAGTTATATGGGTGACAAATGATATTATAAGAGAAAAAGTATCCTAATTCATCTGCTGAAATGGTATCAGGTTCGTTAAATGACCGTTCACCGGGCTGTGAAATGTTTACGCCTACCGGAAAATATGGTGAGGGTTATTATTTATATGAGTTTAAGGGCCAATATAACGGTAAATATAAAAACGTGGCAGATGGCAAGAATTGGTCCGGTACATCTTAATAGTTGAGGTATTTATCATATGAATACAAAGAAATATAATAATAAATATTATAATCATGGTTATTATCATGATTATAATATTACTCGGTGTAGTCCAGTATTATAAATTGCAACAAACTATTAATAAGTTATCAAGGATTTAAATAACATTAAACTAAATATAGATTTGATGAATCAGGCTAATCAGTCAAATAAATTAGAATCGGATATTGATTATTCTATTTATATTGATTCAGCAAATAAGCTTAATCAGACTTTAGTTGATTATGAGAATAATTTAGCTGATGTAAACTATAAAAACTTTGGCAAACTCAATCAAAGAAGAAGAGGGTTATATAACTGATTATCTTAATCTATCAAAAACATTAAAGATTTATTTATAGATGATAATTCAAAAGTTTTTAGCAGCAACTTCGTTTTATTTTAGGTGCTATGGATAAGGCTAAATTTTACTTGGGATTATACAAAATCTTATGATTTTTAACACAAAAGACAATACCTGTAATATTATTGTGTTATAGTCATGCAACTGATAATAAAGAATTAGTATCATACGCTATGATGGATTATAGTATTAAAGATGATAAATTTATGAATTTAAAAATCTTTTAATACATATTATGGTAATCAATATTTATTAGGCACAGGTGATACAGTAGATAGTGAAGCTTCTCAGGGTGGCTTAACACCTGATGAGAGAGCGAGACTTAACAGGGTGGAGATGTAAATAATATTCTTGATTATGTGAATCAATGGCATTTAGACCATCCAAACGGTGTTTTCTAATCCTGATTTAGATGCTGCTGTTAAACTTAAACTCAAATGGAACGGATTAGAATGATTTATATAGGCTGTTATATGGATAAACATATAACAGCCTATTGTTTTATATATAAATTAAGCTATACTTATAATTAGATAATTATGAGAAAGGAGTCATAAATGGCAGTATTAGATGAAAAATGAATTAAAAACTTGATTTGAGTACAGGCATTGATAAGCTTTTAGAGAATCAAGATAAAGTTTCTGAAGATGAGAAATATAGATTATATGTAAAAGTCTCAGTTTGTTGATGGTGAAATTAAAAAGCTGATTTAGATAAGTATTTGCAAGAAATCAAAGATAATAAATATTCAGGTATTGACGATGCAAATGCTTGGGTGTCATCTACAGTTGCAGGTGGTGAAAATCTTTATAAAACAAAAGAATTTGAAAAGACAGTTAATAATGCTCAGACCGAAGCTACAAGAGATAACGAGATTATTAAAGAAAAATATAGATACATCTAAAAATGGCGAAACAGTCTAGGCATAGACGAAAAACCATTATAGATGATTTAAACATGACTGAGTTACAAAAACAGCAAAATGTTTATTTAAAGACTGATTTAAGTGACAAAGAGACTATTACAAAAATTGATAATCGCAGATTAGATGATATATCTGATAAAGAGACTCGTGAGATTTTTGACGGTGTTACTATAACCGGCGAAAAAGATAAAAATCTCTGTTAAGAGTGATTATCTTGGTGATTTTGCATATGACCCAAAACAGTTTGCTTTGGGCTCATAAAGAGATATCTCGAAAAGACGGAACAAAATCTAAATTACCTGTCTTAGAGTATATAGCCGGTGATGATGGCGAGGCTTGGTATAATATAGGTAATGATGGTCATACAAGAGGTGGTGTTTCAAGTATTCATATTCCTGATGGTCTTAAAACATGGATTATATGTTTGCAAATCAGAAACAATTAAAATTCATGCCTGAATTACCTAAAAGTATTACATCAGCTCATTGTTCATTTGCTAATTGTTCAGAAATGCTTTTGCCTCAAAATAATGCTACAGAGCATGGAGAGAATTGAAACCTCTTGATTGGGCAGTTCATGCCCATTATAGAGTTAAGTTTCCAGAAGGTCTTGAAGATATAGTCAGGTATGTTTAAGAATAACACTAAGCTTTAAAGCTAATTTTGAGAAGCTTCCTGTTAATCTTAAAAACGGTACTGATGCCTTTTAAGGGATGTGAAGAGTTAGGTGGTCGTGAAGAGATTTTTGGGACTTATCGGGCAGGATTTAAAAAGCTCCTGAGTTTGGAACAGATATTACACTATATTTAACATCACAATATGCAAAAGATATTGTTAGGGATATCTCTAACGAAAAAGTAAAACAGTATAGTGATAATACTGATTTTTTATATCAACAAAGACGGAACTGTTAATCAAAAATATAAAGATAAGATAGATGCCGGTGTTAATAACAAAAACAATAGATACAACTAAGCTTAATGAAAGTCAGGCTCAGACAGGTTTAGAGCATGCCGAAGATGTTATTTCGGTAAGACAGCGTCTGAAGTAGAGATTGCATCTAATGGTATGCGTAGCCAGAATAAAGTGTATAACGCTGCTACAAAATCTTTTGAGTATGATGAGACAGGCGAAATAGGTAGTGATAACAAACCAAAAAGCACATTATGGCAAAAGAATGGGTTATAGATGGTGCAGTCGGTTTGGGAAGTTATGCTGTTGTAAAGGGTATGACAGGTTCTCGTGCTGCCGCTCTTGTAACTGCTGTTGGCGGCACGGCTTTACTTGATTATACAGATATATTGCCTGAGTCATTGTCGCCTGTCTTTAGAAGGGGTTGCTAATATGCTTCCTGACGGCTCATTTAAAGACAAGCTTACATCATTGGCTGATAAGTTTAGTGATGGTGCTGATAGAACAGTAGATGACCAGAAGAAGTATTTTACAAAAGATAGAGTATCTGAAGCTCATGCTGAAGATAGATTAAAAGATTCTGTAAAAGCTATGAGCACAGCATGTTATATGGATGTTGGTGCAATAAAAACATCTATGCAAAACGGTGGTAAAAGTAGCTGCCACATCAGGTGCATTTTGGGCTGCTGCTCGTGAGGGTGAAGAGGGTAGGAATCATTGAATCTAAGTTAATAAGCGTAAACGAGTTTACTATTGAGTCATCTAATGCTTTTTGCGGCTTGTCTGAAAAAGAAAGAAATGGCTGCAAAAAGATTATTATTCAGCTTTATTTACAGGCTTAAAAGAATATAATGTCGGAGCAACTGAGGCAAGTAAGTCTTACCAAATAATGATACAAAAGAGATATTTCTCTCGAAGGTCTTAATATGACCAATCGTGCATACGCCGAGGCTGTATGACTTCTGTATTTGAATATGAAACAAAGCATAATACTAGTTATTTAAAGATAACGAATTAACAGCATTATCTGACGGTATTACAGGTATTGGTGATTTGAAAGATTATAAAATCAATAAATTTGAATTACAGTGAAGATTCAGAGCACTAAGTTAATATCTTTAATTGAACTTGATAAAGCTGATTATGAATTAGATACTTATCAGAGCCTGAAAAGGCTTATCAGTCTCGTGCTGAAAAAGCGTGAAGAAATGGATAAGTCATTAACAGTTGATTTATCAAGAAAAAGATTATGTATCATCTAAACAAGATGTTTCACAAATCAATCAGACTGACGAACAAAATCTGTTACGGCAAAACCTGAATCATCAAAGTATGCAAAGATGGCAGAGGATAAATTCGGAGATGTTGTAAAGTCCGATACTAATTCTTTGAATACAATTAGAAAATAAGACAGAGTGTTTTACACTCTGTCTTATTTATTTGCAAGAATACGTATCAAATTCAGTACAAGACACATAATATTTAAGTTTATAGCAAGTTTGTTTTTTACTAATTGAAAATACTAATCCTAATGTTGACACAAATATTGCAAGAATTAATACCTTTGGTGTGACATTGTATTTTTAGGTCCTCTCTAATATTTTTATATTTAATATTCATAATATGCACTCGAAGTCTTTATTTTAATCATATAGATAAGAGTTGATTTATCTACAAAAATGTTATATAATTTATATAGTATTAAATTAAATTTGAAAGGGTATTGATATGGCAAGAGCGAAGAAAAACGGGCACACATTAAAATTGTATTGTACGAGAGCCTGAATATAAAGGTTTACAAAAATTTAGTGAGGTAACTGGTTTTTACAAAACCAAAATCGTAGAGAAAGCAATAAAGCAATTTATTGAGAATTATGCTTTTTACTGATAAAAAAATGGTAATAAGATTGCCCCAATGGATTTAGAAACATTTTTATCAAGTGATTTAAAGGATATTAGTTAATTAAAGGAGATTTCATATGAAGAATAATGAATTAATAACTATTTGTGATAATTTTGAGAAGATAAATCCTGAATTTAATAAATTGTTTGCTAAATTAAATGAAGTTATAATACCTGATATTAAGACAGAAAGTTATGTTAATGCAGGGTGAAAGGAATTTATCGTTATGAATGAAAAGTTTATTAATATTTGTGATGATGTAAATTTGATAGTTGCCCCCTGCAAATATAGAAACTTTAATCTTAAAGCCGGGTATGATACTTTTTGGCGATAAGCGAGGTTTTATTGTAAATCAAAACAAACGTATTCCATTTGTTGTTAATTATGAAGATAGGTCATATACATATGATGAGGATGATACTGATAGACCTAAATTAATAATACGTTTACATGGGTATATACTTGGCGAAAATGGTATTTCAGGTATTGGTTATATTGATATTTCAGAAGATGATTATTCAAAAAGAATTCAATAGGATACGAAAGATAATTGATTTAGCACTTTGATAATAAGTTAAAGAGATTGTTTCTTGAGCCACCTGAGAATAGATATAATGATAACATAGCGTTTATTGTGTATAGTTTAAAAATCTGATTTTGTTTGTATGTTCGCTCATGTAATAGGAGATGTATATTTGCAACTTTTTAACAATAATATGAGAGAGATAAACTTGTTACACTATCAAAAGAACAGGTTAATGCTTTTCATGAAATTACATCATATGGTCTTTATAAATTATGGCAATAGTCCATTACGACTTACTGATAGTCATGAGTTTTAATGATTTGCTTAAATCATACTTTTTGGGCAAGATAGTGATAATTATAAAAAGAGGATGTTAATGATTTTTGAGTAATCTTCGTGATTATTATAGTCAATATTCGTCGATATAAAAAGTATTAATGTTGATGATATTGTTTCATTTGCTTGTATAAACACTACAATGCCTGATGGCTTTCATGTTCGACCGTTTACTGTGATTTTAAAAACCTGATAAAGCAAAAGTCTTATTTGTATTTAAATCATGAATATTTATATTTTGATAGTGAGTTGATTGACGATAATCTACATAATGTGTATTTGACATCTTGCATAGTGGTGGACCTATTGATTCAAATGATTCTCTGATTTTTTTAACGGATATTATTTTAATGGCAAGATGTTTAAGCATGGTTATTTTAGCATTAAGAATGGTTTATCAAAAAGACATAATTAAGTCTATTTATTATTCGTTGGTTGAGGCAAGTTTCTTTTAAATCTTATGTTGCTTTTGAAGAAGATTTTGACAAAACATGGGATATAATCAATGAACGCTTAACTGATGTATATGACGATGATGAGTTTGGTGACGCTACAGTAAGACTAATAGAGAATATATATGATGAGTATCTTCTTTATAAGAAGTATACGCAGAAGCATATGCTTAAGTCGCCTATTGAATACGAAGAGCTTACAGATGCTGAACTTTATTCAAAAGTCAAAGTGCTGATATAGACGATGTTGATTTTGATAATATAATTCAATAAATAAGGAGTAGAGATATGACATTAAATGATTATGTAGAACATAGTGCTTGTAAACTGTGTTCTAACACTTGTGTTTTTGTTTATCATGATAAAAATTATTCCGGGCTGTAGGTTGTTTCATAATATTTTTGTAGAGCCGATTAAACGTTGTGATTATGTGAATAAAAAGTTTAATACTGAGTCTATATGCCGTCAATTGTAAGTATCGTGATAAGCCTTTAGATTCCCATGTATTTTTATTGTGAGAAAACAAAAATAATCATAAAATATTGGATGCAGGCTGTGAGCATTTTGAATATGATATTACAAAAGTAATATAAAACAGATAGGGAATATGCTCCTATCTGTATTATTCCTTTATGCTGAGTTCTTGAATTGATACATTAATGTGTATAGGCATAGGATTATTTGGAATATTAAGGGTATACACAAATGATTCCAGTTTTTCTTCTTGCATATAAGTGACAACAGCTTTTACTAATTTCTTTGTCTTTCTCGGTTGCGTTTAATAATGCTATACGTTTTGCCGGAACATTCTCTAATTTTTCTTGAACAATAGATACTGTAATAAGGGCTGCACTATCTTCATCCATTAGCTTCAGCATAATTAAATGCAAGGATGTTTTCAGTTGTAAAATAATCCATTATCTTTTTAATTAACGCTGCACCTTTATCATCAATTTGTTGTAGTTGTGGTCATAAAATTAATTCCTTTCTTAATTTATAAGTCTATTATAAGCAAAAAGCCTTTGTATATCAAGTCTTTTTATTATATTATATAGATATAAGATACATAAGAGTAGGAGTATTTTGTTGATATGGTTTATGTGAATAAACATAAAAATTATTATTTATAATATTCGGATTATTATATTTTTAGCCGGATATTTGTATATATCAGGATATGATATTAAAACTTATAATATTCCGTGGATATTGGCGTTTAAGAATACTAATTTATTGCATTTATATGATAGAAGTTTTTAAGCCCATATGCGTTTAATTATCCACCAATTTTAGGTGTAATATATTATATTATTCATAAAACCTGTTATATGGGCCTATGAACATAATTTTATCAATCTGGCTCATTTAATTATCAAATTGCCATTTATTTTTTAATTCATTTTATTATTTTGTTTTGTTTATATAAAATGAAGCACAAAAACTTTTATGTTTTTGGATGTTGAATCTTATATGGCTAATTATAACAGCATTATGGGGGCAGTTTGATGAGTTGTTTTGTTTTATGATATATCTTTTAATAGATATGATGTATCATAAAAAAATATAAACATATATGGTCTTTATTTGCTGTTATGTGTTTATTTAAACATCAAGGTGCTTATTTTATATTTCCGATATTATTATATACTTGTATATTAAAAGCTTGATATTTATAAAAATTAAAGGCTTTTTAATTGGTTTATTTATAGGAATAATGGGTTGGCTTCCATTTATTTGGCTTTATAAAGATATATTATATCCGATGCGATTTATGTTATATGCGTTTTATTTACCATCAGGCCTTATTACCGGTTGTGATTTTTGGCTGTTTATTAGTTTGTTTATGATAAAACGATACATCTGTAATTATCCGGAATTTTGGTTTAGTATTTATTTTTATATCAATACTGATTGGATATATTACTTATAAAAACACATGATTTTATTTTTATCTATATATATTTATGTTATCTGTTTTTATGATAACGCTTAAACAATTAGATAGATATTTTGTTTATTTCTTTATAATTAATATTTATATGGTTTTTTTATTTCGCATATTCATATAAACAGATATAAAATAAGTTTAATTATTGCCTTTTGTTGCAATATAATATTTTTGATTTTAGATTCTTTGACATTTGATGAATCATTAATTATATATGCGATTTTTGCTGAGTTAATTGCATCATTAGTATTTTTGTACAGAATATATTAATATACTTAGATATGTTCTAAAAATAAAAATTAAACAGAAAGAAGATTAATTTATGACGGTACATCAAAAACGACTTATATTTTTAAGTTTTATAATTATATCATAGCTATCGTTTTGGGTTTATTAAAGTGTTTGACTAGAGCAATATAATATGCCATGGGTTTTACGTTTAAAAATACAAGTTTTCTTGCATATGTATGATAAATCTTTACAGATGTATGGGCCATTAATTATCCGCCATAATAGGTATCGTTTTTATTATATACATAATTATGTGATATGGGCATATGAACATAATTTGATCGTATTTAGCCTATGGTTTAGTAAAATTGCCGTTTGTTCTGGCTCTATTTTATAATACTTATTATTTTTATGATACATAACAAAAGTATTTATGTTTTGGGCCTTAAACTGTTATGGTTTATTGTTACAGGATTGTCAGGGGGCAGTTTGATGAGTTGTTTTGTTTTATGATATATCTTTTAATAGATATGATGTATCATAAAAATATAAAACATATATGGTCTTTATTTGCTGTTATGTGTTTATTTACTAGCCAAGGTGCTTATTTTGTCTTTTCCTGTATTATTATATACTTGTATATTAAAGCTTGATATTTATGAAAAATCAAAGGCTTTTTAATTGGTTTATTTATAGGAATAATGGGTTGGTGTCCATTTATTTGGCTTTATAAAGATATATTATATCCGATACGATTTATGCTTCATATGATGTCTGAGAATTCAGTTATATCAATGGCTATTAACCCTTGGTTTTTGATTCAAGTAATTCGTTTATATGAAACAGATGTATTATTTAAGTTTGCAAACTTATTTATATTATTATGTGTTGTATTGCTGTTGATAACATATATTAAATCAAAAGATATCGTTATATCAACTTATATATATATGTTGAGATATATATGTTTTCACTTGGACAACGAGGGTAGCGTTATATCTTATATTCGTTAATCATAGCTTATTATATTTGTTATATTATAAGAGATACAAGTTATTTAAAGATATATAAAGCATTTAGAGTATCAGCTATAATATCTTTTGAGTTTCTTTTTGATTAATACAATATCACCTAAAGATGAAGCTTATTATTCTTTATATATAATATTACCTTTATATTTCTTATTAGCTGTTTGACTTTTTGATTACGACAGCTAATATATATAATTTAATTTTCAGTAAACCAAAAGTATAGTTGTATTCTGTATTATTTATTTATAATTATATTAGATGATGATAATTAAGAAAGGACTATAATTATGAGCGATTCAAAAGTCATACAAAGATAGAGGCAAAGGATATGGTGGGTTTGCTAATCATGCTTTTTACAAGAGAAGAAGCTGAAAATTTAGCAAAGGCAAAGAGTATTAGACTTTATGGTATTAAGTCTAACCATAACGAGAACTTTTTATAATGTAACAATTAAAGAAAACGGTGTAAAAAGTAAATCCAAAGACAGGCAAAGAAACGAAGCTTTATGAAGCATCTGATTGGGAGCTTGAAACGGCTGAGCAGAGATTGAGCAAAAAGAGATACCAGTTAAATTCAAAGTTTGGTGATATAACAACAAAGAGCCTGAAATTGATTTGCAGGCATTAAGAGCCAGAAAATATAATAATTTATCTGTTGATGATGCTAAGCATTTAAGTGATAAGGCATTATCCGATATGGCATTAGCAGCTCAAGAAGAAGCAGATATGATTTTATAAAAAGCAGTTGTTTATCAACTGCTCTTGTTTGTCTGTCTCATAATTTTTAGTATTATATTTTATATTATAGATGAGTTCGTTGCCTATTAAAAAGAATAGACATATTTTACATTTATTGATAGTATAGCTAATATAATTTGCATATGGTTAAGCCCTTTCTTTAATATTTTCGCTTGTTTATGAGTATATTATATCGCAATTCTTAAAAATAGCAATATTTTTAATTTATCTTGATATGTGATACAATACATATATAATAAAGTTCATGTATTAGTAAAGGAAATATATATGATTACTTCTACAATAATTCCTGTATATAATTTATCATGGAACTGGATGAATTAAATTATGATATGTTAAATATAAAAATCATTGTTAAAAATGATAAAGAGCTTATGGCTTTTTGTCATGATAATTTGGATTATAATGATGATACAGGTTATCAAAACTATGAAAATCAATGAGTTGATACATATCACTACAAAATGTTTCTGAATGCTTTAAGTCATCTAAAGTTTGTATTATATTTAGTGGTGTTGAGCCGTTAATATATGCAGATGCAATTAAACAGCTTATAAATTTAACAAAAACAATATAGATGGACTATAAATATAATGATCACCACTAATATGTGAAATAGAAGATTTATGCTTGGTATTGGATAAAATAAATAATTTAGTATATTGTGCCTACGTTTTTGGATAAAAAGATTTGTACAATAATTTGTATTTTAATAATGCCCGTACAAACTTATCTATATTATCAGATTGTATTGATAAATCTAAATTAAACATTACGGCGAATAATAATAATTTATATAGTTTTTGTGATAACATACAAAAACCAGAGCGTATGCTCTGGTTTTTATTTATAAATGTTGTAAAATAATGCTTCATCATTTACAAAGTCATCTGCAAGAGCTTCTTCTTCGTAAAGTCTTAACATCTCTTTTTCAGAATCTGATAACTCATCGTTTGTAGTTATTTCTTTCATCATTGCTATTCTATAATTACTCTCCGAATAAGTTTTTTTATATTACATAAAGACACCCGATATGAAAAGAATATATATTTATTTTTTAAGTTTTGAGAACTATTGATATATGAGTGAAATAATTATATAATAGAAAAATAACACATAAGTGAGGTACAAATATGAAGAGAAAAGTTATGGCCGGTGTAATGCTTGTTGCATGTATAATGTGTAGTATAACGGCTTGTAGGAAAAAAGAATCTAATATCAGCTGGAATCATATGAATGATACTGATAGTGAGAAGAATACAGTGACAAGTGAATCTGATATTGTCAAGAATATAAATGTCACAGTTGCAACTTGTTTTATCGGATTCCGAATATTCTATGGCAGATTCAAAAGAAAAAGAAAGGTTACTTGGAGAAGCTGTTGTCAAATTATACGAACAGAATTTGATTGAGTCTGATTATGCTAAGAATTCAGACGGTACATGAATTATCAAGCGTAGACAGTTATAAAATACTGGTTAATTATGATGGGACAATAACATTAAAATAATCAGGATTTGCATTATAAAATTTTTATTCTATAATAAATTGTGTGATGGAAACCATCTCTTTAACAATATTTATTTTTCCTGATTAGAAATATAGCTGCACAATAAGTAAAAATCTTAAAGTGAAGCTATATTTTTATGTTTTGTCGTTTATCCAATATCTCGGTCTATTTCTGGTCTCAATGTTAATACGTGCAATATATTGAGCTATAATTGATAAAGATGCTAATATAATGCATGTACATATCATCATAGCTGTTATTAATATAAATATTATATTTGTATGATTCATATAACAGATATAATATTTGCAAAGCACAACATAGCAAGTTATAAACATAAATAATATACTGAACTTAAATATTAAGTTTAACGGTTCGTTTGACATACTGGCTATACCGTCACCTGCTGTTAATCATGAGGCTATATTTACTTTCACCTATTTGACGTTCTTTTCTATTATAATAAATAATAGATGTCTGATCGTCACTTAAAAATATTAGGAAAGAGACCTCTAAAATATATACTGTGTTCAGGATAATTTCTTAATTGTTCGATAATAGAACTGTCTAACAATCTGAAATCTGCATGGTCCGGAATTGTATTTTAAAGCAAGATATGTCATTATTTTTATAAAAATCGAGCTGTATATTTTTAAAACAGTATCCGTTTCTCTCTCTGACACCATATACTATTTTTATTATTGTACCAATCAAGTACCATATCTTTTATTACAGATAAGTCATCTTGACAATCTGCATCAGCTGATATGAATATCATATTCCCTTGAGTCATCAAGTAATCCTGCAAGTAAAGCTGTTTGACGACCCTCTGTTATGAGCAAGAGATATACCTGAGTAAATACTATTATTATTTGCTAGTTCTTTTATAATATCCTATGTTTTATCTTTTAGAGACACTCATTTACTAAATAATATAAAACTTTATCGGATATAAGTTTTTCATGAATTAAGTCATTTATGATTTTCTTAAATTCTTTACACGATACAGGTAATAAATCCTGTTCGTTATAACATGGCACTATTATTTTTAATATTGGTTTTGTCAGCTAATTAAAATTCCTTTCTATATTTGATATTATACTGGATTTTTGATAAGAATTCAATTATAATATATTGATAAATGAGTATATTGTAAGAAAGGTATATATATCATGAAAGAAAGAAAAACACTTAGTCAAAGGCTTGATAAGTTTATTTCAAAATATAAGTAATGGGTTTCATAATTTTGGTAGTGGTTTTGTAAAAACAACTATGGGTGTAAAGTCTAATGAATATATAGGTGATGATAAAGAAGATTACACCTGAAATGATAAGAATACGCATTAATGCTATAATAAGTCTATTCTCAGGTATATTTATGACGTGCATTTGCCCTATGGATATATTAGAGCAAAAGTTTTAACTTATATTTATACTGAGGCAACTGTCTTGCCTAATGGATATGTTGAACCTCCGCCTGCATTGTGGGGATGGTTTTTATACGATTATGTGGGGCTTTTTCATGCTCATATCCAGTATTTGTATTTTATCAGGTATTTGTGTGATTTTACGAATAACCGTGTTGTATAAACTCAATAAAAGAGATGAGATTGCAACAACAGGAGCTGCAATTATGCTATGTTCATATATAGTAACAGGGTTAATAATATATATATTTAGAATACTCTAGTGAGTTAACATGTAGGTGAAGTATGATACATAAAGATTTATATTCAAAATATGATAAAAATATTTGCATATGCTGTGTTTGGCATATTAACAACAATAATTAATCTATTAATTTTTATTTTTAAGTGAAAAATTTAAAAATAGATATAATGATATCAACAGTGGTAGCTTGGATAGTGACTGTTGGTTTTGCGATATTACAAATAAAAAGTATGTGTTTGAGCTCAAAAACAGATAAACCATTGTTTGAAGTTTTCAAATTTTATTTATCACGACTTGTAACAGGTTGGCTTGATTTTATAGGTGTATATATTTTATTAAACTATTAAGTTTTGGAAGCAATGCCAACGAAAATATTGTTAAACATATTGATTATAATATTAAATTTTGTATTTTCTAAATATTTTGTGTTTATATAGAAAAAGACCAAGGAATAACTTGGTCTTGTATTTTAATTCTGAACTCTGTAGAACTGAATCCACCTCATCTGTGTCATCTAAATGTTCTACTTCTGTGATATTAACTTGCAGTATAGATTCTATAATCCTAAACTGACAGATTTTATCACCTGCTTTTAATTAATGTGCCCTGAATGTCTTTCGGATTAATACATATAACCGGCATCCACTGGTCATTATCTCTCGGAATAAAGGAGTTATCTATAATCCCAAAAGAATTGGTCTGAATAATACTCCCACGTCTTAAAAAGTAGAAGAGCGAGGTCAACATGAGCCTCGTATCTGGGTGTAGTTTCATAGCAACACCAAGGGGTACAAGAGTAGCTTGTGTTTGTATCCAGAGATACAAAAGGTATCTTCGGATGGCTAAGTCAATCCAGTCACCCTTATAAATCTTTTCTAATCTTGCATTTATAATTAGGCTTTATCGAAATACTTAACGAAATATTCATGTAATATCCTTTTCATATAAAAATACAGCTTTGAGTATCCAAGCTGTATTAAATATTTTTATGAAATTATTGAGTATCTCTAGAATTGATGATGTCCATGATACAGCTTCATATGGAGTGTCTTCTGAAGATTTTTCAATACATTCTGAAAGATAGCCGGGCTCATACCTGACATACTGCACACCTGTTGTTCTTTCTATTTGTCTGGAATGCTCCATTATACAGGACTTGCTGTGTTCCAGAATATGATATTAGGCATGGTTAAACCTGCCTTTTCAAATCTGTTCTTGTAGTGTTCATATAAAGTTTCATTCCAGCCATCTGTTGTATGACTGTCAAACTGCATATCCGTGATGATTAACAAGTTGTCAGGAAAATCTTTGGGATTTAATTTACAAGCATCAGCTATTAAATCTAAAGTTGCGGCTAAATCAGTATTATATCCCCAGTGTCGTGACTTAGTAAACTGAAATTTCTTTGATGCAAGTGTACTTATACAGGTATCTGGAATTATAAGTTCAGGTCTGGCGAGAATGTGATGAACTTGTTCTTAAATATAGATTCGGTTCTTTTCGGATAAATATAAAGTCAAACCTATTGCAGTAGATAATGGCGTATAATTATCACTATTCATGCTGCCCGATACATCACATACGGTTAAGATATTTTTGGACTTATCCAGATGAAATCGGAAGATTTTCCATAATAACTCAGTTGTATCATCATATGTATGATTGAAAAATGTTTTCACGATATCATACGGATACAAAGTGTTGGCCTTTATATTAGACTTACCTGCTTTTAACATCATCAAGAAACGCAAGATATCTTGTTGTGTCACGCTTTCTTAAATGCATCTTATAATTAAGAGCAGCCTTTGACGGAACATTCGGATACTTGATTTGTTCCAGTTATTGTCTGTCATTTTAAGCTCAACAACATCTAAGTATTTTAAGCTTGGTAAGGGATTTTGCAAAAGTTTATTTTCAAGACCTATGGTGTAAGCAGCAGTCTGCCCATAGCTCTGGTAGCTTTAACCTTAGAATTAGGGCTCTTTAAGCCATTTTCCAAGACCTGATACAGGCTTTATTCTCGATTCATGTTGGTTATGTCTTTATAAAACTGGTTTTTAACAAACAACCACATATCAGCTTCAACAGGTGTGCTGATAAGAGCATACAAATCATCAAATCTACCAAACTCAGGAATGTTTTTGATGTTTAGCTTCATGTTATCAGGGTCGATAAATGCAAGTTTCTTCCAAAGAAGTCTGCAATTCTTCTTTCACCCATGCCCCGCAAGATATCTCTCACATAGCTGAGCTTGCTTGCCAATGGGTTTTCATCATATAATAACCATCCATTTGACGATATCATCCTCTGATGACTTTCTGTAACTGGAAATTTTACCTACAAAATCAACCAGATAACTACCTGTTGACCTGTAAGCCTCCGAGTTTGCTGTAAACGCGATTGCTACTTGCTGAAATTATCCCAAAACATGATGTTATCCTTTCTAAATTGATTGAGTTAAAATAAAGGACTAATCATGATAAAGTCCTTTAAGTGATGCTTTGTTTAAAAATTAAAAGTAGACCATAAAATGTTTTGGATTACATATTCCTTTGTATTGTTTTATTATTTGCTGTGTGTCCACTTAATAACAAGCAGTTTGATGTTTTTAATATTTACGAGATATTATTTTAGATTCTTTGCTGTAAAACCCACCATATTCAAAATATTACCCGACACATAATAGCATATAGCTTTGAAACACAAGAGATGTTTCATCAAAAATCAAATGAATTGAAATGTATTAGATTTAGTTTCAGAATTGTTAGTAAAATTGGCTGATATATTATATTAACTATATTTATAATTTATAATGTGGATTAGTTTTTATTTACCATTGAATTATTATTAGAATTGGCATATAATATAAACTCAGTAGTAATACTAGGAAGGTATATAATTACAATGGTTTAGATAATAATAATCATTCAGTATTTGCACTAAACTATCATCTTGTGTTAGTAGTCAAATATCGAAGAGACGTAATTGATGATAGGATATCTGATAGGGCTAAAAGAAATTTTTCGATATGGTTAATTACAATATTTCTATTATAGAATGGAATCATGATATAGATAATATACACTCATACTTTTCGAGCACATCCAAATAGTGAATTATCAAAATTATAAATGCGTATCAACGGCAAGCAGCCGACTTATTAAGAAAGAGTTTAGTAAAATAAAACAAAGCTTGGAAAAGAATGTCTTTGGTCTAAGTCATTTTGTCTTATTACTATAGGTGATGCACATATTGAAACAATAAAAACATATATTCAATCACAAGGTAAAGAGATATGAAAATAAATCAATTAAGTATAGAGTATATCCTCACAACTGAACAAAAGTGTATTGTTTACTAAGACTTTTGGTTGTTGTCATGGGATTTTATAATCTTATGTGCTTTGCTGATAAAGACCAAAATGCTATAAAAGAAACCAAAACTGGTAAGTAAAGCAAACGCCAGCTATGTATAAGGTAGAGTATCCATATTTCAAAAGTTAGTAAGATAGTCTGCACTTGCAAATGTAAAATCATTTGGATATGGCGATGTAAAAGTTGTTTTGATAAGAAATGTAAGTCAAGAACTGGTTTTCCTAAATTTTAAGTCTGCAAAACATAGTCGTAAGGCTTATACAACTAATAATCAGAAAGGTAACAGTTGCTATTATAAACGGTTATATTAAACTTCCAAAAATTGCAAGGTTGAGGCAAATATACATCGTTGTCCAAAATACCGATTGGAAGATTAGAGTCTGCTACTATGTCTTGTGACAGAGATGGTAAATTTTATATTTTCTTTATTATTTGAATTTGATTTGAGATTTGTTGCATATGTGTCACGCAAATACTAAAATGTAGTTGGTCTTGATTATAAATCAGATGGTTTATATATGTGATTCAAATGGCAAAATGTGGGTCATGTCATAACACATTACAGGAAGGAGTCATTTTAAGCTTGCTAAAGCTCAAAGAAAACTTTTCTGGGAAGAAAGGGTTTGCATAAGGAAACCAACCAAAATTATATTAGATCAACAACGAAATGTAGCGGAAGCTGCATGAGACATATCGCAAATCAAAGGTTAGATAATTTACACAAAAATCTGCTGGAGATAGCCAATCGGTATGATATTGTCTGTGTAGAAACCCCAAATAATGCGTGCTATGGAAAACAAAAGTTTTGGTAACGAAAAGCAACTCTTGATAATGGATATATATGTTTCTTTCACTGGAACACAAACTTGCGGATGAGAGGAGAATGAGCACATAAAGTTGGCAGTGTGTCCATCCTCACAAATTTAGTTACTGTATTGAACAGAATAAACATAAACTCATGGATAGGGTTTATACATGTAAATGTGGCTCTATTATTGATAGAGATTATAATGCAGCTATCAATATTTGTAGAGAAGGACTTCGATTTACTAAAAGAAGTAATCTAATGAATACCCATATGGGCTAGGGACAGCAAACCTAACCTTTGTGGACATTAGTAGCCAAGACTTAGAAGCACTTTAGTGTTAGCCAGCCAACAGTAGTGGTTGAAGCAAGAAGCATCCACTTGATATAAAGTTGGTGGTAAATAGTTCATGTAGAATAGTGTTAGCAAATCTTATAAGAAAGGATAAAGGTATAGATGTATAGATTAAACATAGATAGTGTCTTTGGTTAGCCATAAGTTAACGTTAACATCAAGTATTAGTAATACATTTTAATATTTGCATCCACAGGTTTCAGGCCCAAAGGAATGGAACAGTTGAGCATTTGATTATATTAGGTGACTCTCAGACGGGTGGTAATTACAGTTTGGTGGCGAAATGTATAATGCTGTTAAACAAGAATATCAAGGAAGTATTTACCTATGGGCGTTCAGATATGGTGTGGTGCTGATGGGTAGTTACAGGTCTTCCAATCAACCGATGGTTTTCGATGATGCAAATCCTTAATGGCATAGTTGACTGGTACGAGGTGCAATCGGTCATAAAAAGATATGTCTGATTATGTGTAAAAAATCGCAGCAAATACAAAGAAAAGTTTCAAGTAATACTTTGAGTATAATTCAAGCGAAAATACTTCAAATAGATTAAGGCAATAGATAAATATGAAAAGCTTGTGAATACGAAAAAGCATATGCCGTAGGCGATATTAATAATATTAAAACTTCACCAGATATTTGAATGGATACTTATCTGAATCCAAACATTATTTTTCTGATTTTAATGCTACAGTTATAATACTTGTCTGAATATAGTTGCAAAAGCGATTAAAGGGTATAATGCCAGTGCACCGGATGCAAATCGCGGGCGGAAAGCCTGATACAAAAGTAGCCGTTGTTATTTATTACAGTGGCAAAATTAATGATATTACGAGTGTGAGGCATGACGAGGATGTTGATACCGGGATTACAGCAGCAGATGGAGTATCATCCCTGCTTATTTCGAGCTGACGCATGCCTATGACGTCTACCATAGGTTATGATGAAGAGATGATGACCCATTTGATGGACCATGTACGCATTATCATGCTGATTATTGGGATTATATTCCAATTTGGCAGCATCAAAGCAATATAGTTGACCATAGAAATGCTCCTGAGCAGTTTAATTTAGATTTATCACTGGCTACAACAGCTTGGTCGGAGTTAAATGCAGAAGTGTATATTGGGTTGGTATGCTTCCGGGAAGAGGATATGATTCTCCAACATATACACAAGATGGTACATATGGTTATTGGCAGAGCAAGTTTAATTCTATGCTTCAGGCAAACTTACCTGATAATGTGACGTTTCTTGATATTAACGGTACAGTGCTTGAACATAAGCCATATTTTACAGATGCTTCATATACTCTTGGATTCCAACCGTCTACAAGTTTAACAACAACATCAACCGCTGGTAAATCTTGGAAAGATAAAGCACCGGGATTAGATAGAATCTGGTTTATTCAAGATGGTGAGTCTGCTTCATCAGCTGTAAGTAATGCTACTAATGTTGGTAAAGAGAATCCATATAACAGATGGGATGGAGATACAGATACTGATAAAGACAGAGGCGGAAAGAGTGGTGTAGCTGCAACTGACGGTGCAATTAATCACTTTGCAAAAAGTCCTGTATATGGCGACAGTTGGGCAAGAGAAGCTTTTATATCCTGAGAATGATGCATTTCTATTAAGATTTCAGGCACAACAAATGCACCGTCAGGAAGTGTATTTAAGCGTCAAATTGTTCAATCAGACCATAGCTTTATTATTAGTGATAAACCACATGCTGCTGATGACGGTTCTCAGGGTGCACTCGAAAACGACCCAATAGAAGCCTTTTCAAAAATGACTACAGATTGGTCATCTAATGGTTTAGACAGTGGTATTAATTTTTGGTGATAGTTCAGAATATGCTGATAATTATGAATTTATGGAATATACTACAGCATCAAGGATGAATTATTAAAAAGCAAATTCTAATGTAGCGTTCTGGGGATATGATATAAAGACATTGCAATATATTTATCATATTATTTTTAAATTCTATTTACAGTAAGAATGAGCAGGCTCATAGTGCTAAAAGCTATAGATGCAATTTATATTCTATTTCTGCATCATTAACATCTTATGTGAATAATGTTTTAGGTCCTAATTCAAAAAGATAATGCACATACAGCTTTTGATGTTGGTAATGTTGGAAATGCGGGAGCTATATGAGTTATGGCGATAGTGATTTTTGAGTTCAGTGCTATCAACAGAAGCAGGAAAAAGCCGCTTCAGCTGTAAGTTTTCAGCTCTTGATAATCCATCCACTACAAAATCTTTTAATTTATGCAAGGTATGGTAGCTTATTGTCTGACCTTGGACTTGACCAATATGGTGAAAACAACCATGGGTAACGGCAGAATTATTTTCGGTGGTATTATGATGTTATTTTTCATATTATCAATGTTTTGCTGAAAGAGCAATGTCGTTTATGATAACGGTTTTGCAATTCATGAATCCGTTTCAGTTCTTGCAAAATATAGATGGTGGAGATAGCGGTCTGATTTAACAAATACGGCTCATATGCAACACCTGTTGATTTCTCCGATTATAAATTGGATGAGTGGAACTTATACTGCTTTTAACACAAACATCTTGGCTTGTATGGTGCCTTTAATGATTGCATTTTTAATTACAGCATTACTTCTTGGAAAAACGAGTAAAGTAAATTGCCGAAATTAAAGGCATTTGTTATTAGAGTTGCATTTATTGCAGTGAGGTGTCCCTGTGTTGGGTATTCTTTATACATCAACGTTGAAAGCATGCGTACTGTTACAGATGATACACATAGTCCGACTACACAAATTATTGCATCAACATTTGTTGATTTTGAAAGTTGGGCAAAGAATATGAGATTAGACCCAAGAGGTACTCTTGTGTATGACAACATCAAAAACGAATCAACGGCTGAATCATCAAGAAATTTAAGAAGAACTGTTCTTGAAATAAATAAAGCATCAAGTGCGGTCAATACAAGTATAGGTTCTGTTTTAGGAAATAATACACTGGAATGGAACAAAGAATTATTAACAGGTAGGTCGTCACTTAATATGGCATCTGTTAATGATACATTCAGATTATTATCGGATTACATGGCTGATAATTTTTATTATCCGTCTGATTGGGCGTCTGATGTTATGGGATTGTTATGAGCAACAATGCAAGTATTAATAAGGGCAGACGACAGGGTATTATTGAAAACGGCACTACATTTAATCCTGACACAGAGCAGGGTGAAAATACTGTTTATAATATGTTCTCAGAAACAGCTAAAGCTGATAAATGGCTTGGAAGAGATAATACGGCAAATGCTGATATTTTTAACGGTACTAAGTGGGCCGGATTTAATATATTCAGCAATGGCGGAAACATCGGTGCTATAAACGGTACAACGACTGTTTATAATTCTACAGGATTAAATGCAAACTGTGTGGATACTGTTACTCAAGGCGGATTGTCAACACTTTCTATGTACAATTATTTATCATCACAGTTTTTAACGGAGATGGGGTAATTACTTATTCAAATAAAAATACAGGAACAATTCAGAGTAGATTGTCTCATCATGCAATTAACTAATTGGTTCCAGGCGATGCATGTTATATTGATTTAAATGCACTTGCATTAATGCTCGTGATTGCTTTAATAGGTGTCTTTTACGCAATCGGGACGATTATAGCGTATTTAAAAAGGTATAGCGTTTTAGTATCAATACCGGGTGCATCATTAGGTGTACTTAAACTCTATTACAAGTATGATAGTCACTGTTGTGACAATGATTACTGAAGTTGTTGGTGTTGTCTTTACATATGCTGTTGTGACACAACTGTTATCAGTATTCGTTGCATGTTTTGAGGGCTTCGACAGGCTATTGCTGGTAGCGAGAGCACTATTTTTAAGCTTTTTGCCAATTCGTTTGTATTAATACAAATGAATTGATGTTAATAATTAATTTTTGTCATATCAAGCTTAATATGTTTGGGCTTTATATGGTTTGATTCAAAACATATGTTATAGGTTTAATAAACTTGTTGTTTTATATAACAATAAGTTATATGCATCTTAATAGATACAAGAGTTCTTGAAAGAGCTAACTCATTTGAGATTTTATAAAATTCATGTTACCTGTATATGGGTATTGCGTCGGTATGTATATGATGTTATAATGTCGTTAAATAAACCTGAAAAGGTTTACGCATCAATAAACATATATAACTTTAGGGGATAACAATATGGACGACGTAAATATCCAATGAGATAAATGCAATGATTACACAAAAAGCAAATAGAGTTTCGAGTAAAGTAAATACTATTTGCTCCTGTTTGTGAAAAGCATTATTGCCCTATCTCATGGATCATTCAGCTTGGAGACAGAAGATTGTTCATCCAGCTAGATGGTTTTGTAAAAAGAGCCAAGGCAAGGTGTTTTTGCTTCTTTGTCAGAAGATCAGTGTGTTTCAGAGATTGTGTCACCTGCAATAGAAGTTTTATCTTTTGTTTTGGAATAATGAACACTGAGAATGAGTTTTAATACAAATTGCATCTGAGCGTTTGTTTTCTTAAATTCTATTTGCCTGCAGTGGATATTCGGCTCTTGATATACATGTGAGGCAAGGGATTTTATTGATTGATAATGTAGATTTGTGCATGATGATGAAATAGAACTTGAAAAGAAGGAAATTGATTTTGTAAATAAAATAGCCCCTGTATATACAGGTTATTCTATGACTTATCAAATTCAGTATTGATATACTCTTTGAACATATTAAAGTTATTAATGATGGCGTCCTTGTGTTATATAGATTGATAGTCACTTCTGATTCATTTTGATGCACAAGCAATCATGAATATTTTTATTGCCATAAAATTCATCAAAATAATGTTGTCCGTTTTCAGCTCTAAGTCCTATATAGTCTGTAGCCATCAACGCCATTTCTCTACAGCTCATGACGATAGTTTAGTGTGGTTTGGTTTTCATGGCTTTTAACAGTATTCTGCTATATTGACCCAATCCAGTAAAAATCAGACCTGGAAACGTATTACATTTTTAAATAAATTCATACTAATAGATATTGAGACACTTCATGTGCTGAGTTATTGCCTATTTTACAGAGATGATGTTTCAATAGGCTTGAGTGTTTTATAATATAGTTTTCATACTACAATTCTTCAAATGGTTTTAATGCATAGTGTCATTAATATTTTCTCCTTTAACAATAAATAAATCAAGGTTACAAGTTACCATCTCTTGTAATATCATGCGCTTTTATTTTTGGTAGCAGTATTTGGCCAGATGTATTTCAATCAAAATAAATTGACTTATAAAATAAGCTGTTTTATTTCATGTTTATAAGTGAGCCAATTTTGGATTGACTTTATCTATCAGCTCTGTAGTTTAACAGGGTGAAACCACCCTATTATATATATAATGTTTTCACTGATTTGGCTGATTGTTTTTATCTTTTCTGATAAATCAAGCCCATATATCTAAGATATCACTTGTGGTATTTGGATATGCCTGTAATAGCTGTTGTTATAAATGTTTTCAATATCGGGAAGTTTAAAGTGTGAATATCAGCTGTTTCCACACCTATTGTGAGGTCTTAGCCCTATGTCGAGTTTTATATATTGTTCTTTTATTATCCCGTATGGTGTTTTTAAATCCATATTATATGTTTCTCCTTTTGTCACGTAATTATAGCACCGAGAATTATAGATTAATGCATATTTTTGATGTATAATCTATATAAAAATAAGTTAGTTACTATATTGTATTATTAAGATAAAATTATATATATAGTAAAGAGCAGAAAGAGAACTAAGGTGATAGATTATGAGTAAGGTATTAGGCAATCCTGTAACTGAGGTGATTTGTTTTACAAATATATGTCTAGTGTCAAAATCTAATGTTGTAAGTCATATAGATTTTCAGACGAGATGAGAAGTGATAATCCGTCGACAATTTATAAAATGAAATCAGGAAAAGAAATGTCTGGGCCTATTGGGGATGACAGTCTTATCGGCGGTTGTTTTAATCTTGGCATGATATCAGCTGAGGCTGACAGATATACAAAGGCTAAACAAAAGAGAAATGCGCAAAAGCTGCAAAAGATAAGGCCTCGAAAGGCAAGAGAGATTATAATCCTTTTGCAGGGTTTGATGATATGATAAATTCTGGATCATCTGATGATTTTAGTCTTTAGAAAAGGACTATATTTTTGGTTGTAGATGTACTTCAAAAATAGATCAAATGGTTTGGAATGATACAGCCAGGAACAAAGTATGATATTACATATTTTTACAAAATCAATTAAATCCTACAAAATATTGTCGCCTGATCTCTCATTCAAGGTCTAATAACACTTTTATTAATTTTATATATTATATCAAGATTTGTGCATAGGTTAACTGATGCCATAAGATGGTCCATTTCTTTGATTTTATTGTGCAGATGCATATTGTGTCTGAAGCCGGATTATATTTTTCCATTTGCAGGCCAAATATTTAACATGACGTGCTTGAAATCTGTGACTCAGCTATGTGTTGGTACAAAATTATGTGAATGGATATTATATTTACGATTGGTTTAAGTGTATTGACCTTTATTAAGGCTTGGTCCGTTGTTATGATATTTGTGAACTTACAGCTAAGCTGCATTTACGAAATTTATAATTAATACTTTCAAATTTGGCAGCTAAATAGGCTGCCATTTTATAATATGAAAGGAAAGGGATTTACTTATTTATGATACAAACCAGATATTCCGATGTTAAATCACGAGTACAAACACCAACATAGAAACCTATAAAGGCATTTGGAATAATTTCTGCCCTGCGGGTTTAAAAAGAGATTTCAGAGGGTCATAGATTCGATCGACGAAGAATGTGCGAGCCTAAGTGTCTCGGTAGAAAAATAGGAAATTCACCAACTTGCAAAACAAATATGCATCTGTGTATGCTGCTTTCTTGTAAAGCTTAATATAAAAAGAAAATATGTTCGGTGAGCTTGTTAAGTACAGTTATTGATGTGCTTGATACCGTGCCAAATAATCCTAATCATAAATATGGTGATAAACTGTCATGCAAATCCGTATATACAATACCTGCGACTATTAATCCTAATGATGATGATTTTGAAATTGATTTTAAATGATGATGATTTAGATGGTATTGATACAGAAAGTATGAGGTTTTAAAATATAGAGAATCATTATATCAGAATGTTAGCAAAATCCAGTAAAGAAAATACTGATATTCAAGAGCTTACTCCAAATCCTTATTACAAAAATCTAAAATAGATATAAATCAGGAGTCTATTAAAGATGATAATTATGAAGATGAGTCTGTAATAGACAATGATTTACAAACAGAGTTGATATACAGAGAATATCGAAACAAATTTAACATACAATGTCGAGATATTCCATACTAAAAAATCTATTGCATTATATTATTTTATGATTATAATCTAATTAGATTTAAAGAACAGAACTTGTTAACTTGATAACCAAATTGTTTATCGTATAGGTCATGCCGTGAGAGGATGTACCGGAAAGGAAGATTATATGCCAAGAAAGAAGAAAGAAGTAGAAGCAGCTACTACAACTCCTGAAGTAAAAGGGGATGTAAAAGCAACACCGGCAAAAGAAGAGGCAAAAGCCGCTCCTGATGCTAAAGGCTGCACCTGAGACATCTGATAAAGAGGGTCCAAAGAACATTGTCATAAGAAATATCAATCCTGCTGATGAAGTTCAATGTTGAAAGCCTACTTTATAACAAAGAGGGCAGACAACAGGTAACACTTATAAGGTTACACAGATTGAATTCAAAGATGGCGATGGAAAGACAAACTATGTTGATGTTAATCAAGGATGTTCGTGCAAACAGAAAAGTCACTGATGCAAAAAAGCAAGTTCTTATTCGGTACGTTTGAATCCGGAGGCGAGCATACAGTACGCCGTTCATTGGTGAAAATGATGTGCTTAAAGAATGAGACTTTATCTAAGTCCAGGTAGGTTGCATATCACAAAGAGACTGCTCTTGAGCTTCAGAAAGAATGTTCAGGATGCATCTCATGCGACTGTGATAAGTTTAAGGCTAAGGCTGCTGAAAGTCTGCACAAAAGACTGATGAAGGGCTGAAAAGCCTGTTGCTGATAAGACTGCTCGTAAGCTTCCCGGATGCGCCCACTGAGTAGCCAAATACGAGATAAAGAGGATGCAGGCAGGCGATTAATGGCATATTATATGATAACTCGACAGAACATTCCTGTCGGTGTAATGCATGCATTTTGCAGTTGACACTGATAAATCAATGGTTTATAATTGAGACATAACACAAATAAGACGAAAACAAACGAAATTGGATTAAATAATATGAAAGGGGGAGACTTACAATGAGCAAAGTCATTCGAAAGACAATTAAGTTAAGTATTCCTGAAAATGACAAAACTGTTTTTGATTGGTTTAATGCTCAAGACAATATGTCCAATGGCTATTAGGCGATTAATACATTTGGATGTAGCCAAAAACGGATATCGAGATATTTTGTGTGATGAAACTGTGCCAAATAGTATGCCGGATAATATACCTGATGACTTGATTGTCACAAAACCAAAAGAGTCTAAATTAAATGGTGAGTTAAGTTTAGTGAATCCTCATCAATTTGATGATCAGATAAATACAGCATTACCGAAACCTGCGGCAAAAATCCAGATAATGATGACAATAATTCAAAGAATTCATCAGAATCAAGAGAGATATTATTGATACACACTCTTAGCGACAGAGTCTAAAGCTGACTCGCATCAAAAATGAACGCTGCAGTACAGTGATGGGTTTATCGACCCGGAAGTGTTACTCAATGGTTTTTAAATTATAATATAAGTGAGTTAGAGTTTGAGTACTGTATCAGCGTGACATTACAGCGAGGTCTTGACATTGGAAATGGCTGTGTCAAAAGCAACTTAATGGATGTTAACAGAGGGTCCTGAAGAGGGTGTGGAGATCTATCAGGTGTTGCGTATCAGACAGCGAGCATGATATTTTAGTACCTGAAAGTGAAGCAGGTGATCGTCATAGACGATATTTTTAACGAAATGGAAGTTTCGCCTGTCTTACAAATGATGAAGAATCAGACAAAAAGACTGTTTATGGTTTTAAGAGCTATATCTCTTCAGGCAAATCTATGGATGAATTTGATGTATCAACGACTCTTTCAAAGGCTTGTCGGGATTTGTCGGGTATCTTGGTAGTAGGTACACTTGCAGGAAAGAAAGCTGCACAGGCATATTGGCGTGATAATAAAAAGTTGCCTACTGATATTATTAAAAGTATCTGCAAGAATTTCTGTTGCTTTACGTATGCCGAGTATAAGCAGTATAGAAAAGTATATGCTGCAAAATTTAAAGATACAAATCATATGATTAGTATTTATAATTTTGAAACACCTGTTAGAATCGAAATCACAATAGAAGATGTGCAGGTACTTGCTGAGGGTGCATCAGCTCAGTATGCTATTAGTTATAATAAAAATCACAAGAGTTATTTATGCAGACAATGCTTGATGATTTAAAGCGTCATGGTGTTGAGTTTCCGGGTGTTACAGCAAAGATATTCTGGCTGCAAAAATACAATAGGTATTGATATAGGAGAGGGCACAGCTAATTTTCCGGTTTTTCAGGATGGTAGATTTAATCCTGATGCATCTATGACATTCGGAAAAGGTTATGGTACTGTTTTTAGAGCAGGCTCGTGAAAGACTTGTGGCTATGAATATGGCATTTAATTCCCGTAAGTCTTTATCTGAATTTATATCAACACAGCCATCTGTTTTAAAGAAAGCTATGTATAATAAAAGTAATGGGCATAGTAACAGAAGAAACTGTGATTATGTTACGGAGCTTATCAATGAGTTCAGAAAAGTTATGAGCCGTGCCGGTGCATATGTTGAAGTATTATATGTATATGGTGGCGGGCATCGCCTATTAAAGATATTTTTATCCGGCTTTAATCGAGGCTGTTAAGTCTCTTGGCGGTGAAGATGTAATGTTCCCCGGTTCTTTATCTGGACTCAAGATATTCAAGATTTTTGAATAGACATGATCTTTTATATTATTGCAAGAAGACTTGCTGAACAGGCTGATGCTGAAAATAATAAAAAGACTGAAGTACCAGCAAAAATAAATATAGGCAGTGAGACGTTCCTAAAATGCCCGTAGACGCATTTTAAATCAATATTAGTATATTTTTATAGAATATCTAATTAAAAATCAATTCTGGGGCATTTTAGAGGCTATAATCAATTAGAAAAGGATTGAGCTTATGAATAAAGATACTTGACCTGCCTATATCTGAAAAGTTAATTTGGTCTATATCTGAGGGCATCTAAAAGTAACAGGGCTTGGTGAAGCTAAAATTAGAGATATGGCAAAACAAGAGGATTGCCCTTTTGTTTTAAGAGTGGGTAGGTTAATCAAAATAAAAACGAAAAGAATTTGAAGAGTATATTTCCAATCACACGAGGCATTTAAGTTCTGTGTATTTTTCTAATAAAATCCAATTTAAAATAATTTTATACTAAAAACCGTTCCTAAAACGTATTGATTATTATTTTATTATGTGCTATAATTGTGTTATTAAAAGATGTTGATTTATACATATGAAAGGATAAATATTATGGCAGAGAGATTATCAATTAATGAAATTAACGAAAAAGTTGGAATTACTGTTTAGAAGCTGCAAAATTATCTTCGATAGGTAAAGATAAGATATATCAGATGATGAAAGAACCTGATTGCGATTTTTGTGTTACAGGTGGGTGATAAAAAGTGTGTAATTCTTAGAAGTTTGTTAATTATTTATATTCTCATGAGAAAATATACAAATAGTATTCTGCGTTAACAGAATACTATTTTTGCAACCACTACATGAGACATTAAGTTTAATCATTTATGATTTTGATTTGATTATACTATAAAATGCGATGTATGTCAAGCTTTTGCAATATGAAAGAAAATATAAGAGTTCAAGTTCATATGGCGAGATGAAAGATAAGTCAAATGATGCATCAGCTTCAGTAAGTATAAGTATTACATCTACTGAATCAAGGTCTGAAGCATTATATGAGATTACTGAGTCATATTTGAATTTCTGTTAATTTCAAATAATCCACCAACACCGGCAATTATACAAAATGAGTTGCTTAGTCTTATAGATACTAATTTTGATTTAGTCAATTCTATAAAAGCAAAGGTAAGAAATGGAAAGTGTGGCTGACGCTCTTGAGCCTTTTTCAAATTGCAATGATAGTATCACATTTTATAGTAATGTGGTTGCTATTGCATCAGCAGGATTAACATCTGAGTCTGATTATGATTTGATAGGGGTATATCAAAGAAGACGGTCCGAGATGAGACTCCTATCTTACAGAAGATAGAGCATTAGAATTTTATTCAGAAAAATTTAACCGCAGTCTTACTACAAAACAGTTAGATGAGGTTAAAGCTGTATTAAAAGATAGTATTCCAAGGTAGTACCGACAAGGACTAAGAATCTGGGTGACAGTAAACAACGGAATTTTTGATTATGATACAAAACAATTATTGGATTTTTCACCGGATTATATTTTTACAGGCAAATCAAGTGTAAATTATAATCCAAACGCAAAAATGTGATTATACATAATCCTAAAGACAATACAGATTGGGATGTAGAGTCTTGGATGAATGAATTATCAGATGACCCTGAAGTAGTTAATGTTTTATGGGAGATGATAGGAGCTGTTATAAGGCCGAATGTTGCATGGAATATTTCAGCATGGCTTTTCAGTGAAAAAAGGGATAAACGGTAAGTGTACTTTTTGCGAATTAATCAGAGACAGATTATAGGTGAGGGTAATTACGCATCTATATCTTTTAGCAGATTTTTCTAAGAGTTTTATGCTTGAGCCTTTAACACATTCATCAGCTATTATCGTAGATGAGAATGACGTAGGTACTTATATTGATAGAGCTGCAAACTTAAAAGCTGTTATTACAGGGGATACAATACAGATAAACAGAAAGTTTAAACAGCCTATAGCATATCAGTTTAAAGGATTTATGATACAGTGTTTATAAAACGAAATGCCAAGAACGAAAGATAAGTCTGATTCTTTTTCAGAAGACAGTTATTTATTCCGTTTCATAAGTGTTTTACAGGCCATGAGCGTAAATATATCAAAAACTGATTATTTGCATAGACCTGAAGTGCTTGAATATGTGTTACAGTGTTAAACATGAATTATTATAATTTAACTGTTCCTGAGTCTTGCAAACAGGCTCAATCTGAATACAGAGAATATAATGACCCTGTGAGACAGTTTATGGCTGAAATGTTTAGTGAATTTACTTTGGGATTTATTGCCGTTTTCATTTTTGCATGATTTATATGTTGCTTGGTATAAGCGTAATTATTCAAGTGAAAAACCTCAATCAGCTGCATCTTTAACAAAGGATATTTTGAATTTATTATCTGAATATCCGAGTGGTCACAAAGGTCGAGATGTGAAAAATTCGTGTTGGAAATATGATGGATAAACCTGAACCTTTAATTGATGAATATAATCTGATAAATGGTTTTAACCAGAGATATAGAACATCACAAGATAGAGTAAGAGCATGTACACCTACGCCTGCACCATCTTATAGAGGTATTTTCAGAAATATAAAAATATAAATCCAACACAACAAAATGATACGAGGATGAAATTACGTAAATGTACCCAAGTTTTTCACACTTTGTTGTTTTTGACGCAATTAAATATGAGATTAAATAAAAAGCACGCAAAGAGTCGGGTCTTTTTGAGTGCTTTTTATATTGCGTCCAACATTTTTGATTTTCAAACTCGGTACAAAAACACCGAAGAAAGACGAGTAAACATTAATTTGTACCGAGTTTGATGTGGCTGTACAGAGTTACTCGGTACACACACCGAAGAAAGACGAGTAAACATTAATTTGTACCGTTGTACCGTATAAATTTAAAGTCAATTTAGGAATTTTTATATTTATGGCTGTTATATGTTTGTTATATATGTGTTTTTTAAAAATTATATATAGGAAATTATAAAAAGACGGTACAACGGTACAAAAATACACTTTATCTGTAATTAGACGATATTTTTCCTGTACTGTCTTGTTATTTTAAAATTTCAAACTCGGTACAAAAATACACTTTGTCCGTAATTAGTCGTACTTTTCCTGTACCGTGTTTGGCTAAATTCACCTGATTTTGCCTGTGAAATGGGTAGGTGTGTTAAAAACCCCGTATTTTATCGACAAATCCCTGTACCGAGTTTGAAAAACAAACTCGGTACAAAAAGTGGTACATTAAAAATGCATCTTGATACAGGATTTGTAATAGCTCTTGTGTATCCTGTTTTTCAAGACTGTTGGTTTTGGGTTGTATATCATCGTCTTTTTCTGTGTTAATAAGGTCTGATAATACTTGTCTTATAATATCTTTGTCTGTATTAATTACAGAATTGAACTGTATATAGTCTATTTGATTTATTAATGTATTGCCGTATGCCAGTGGTTTGATTTTGAAGTGGCATAGAGCTTGTATTATTTGGTTTTCTTTCATGTACTGATATGGGCCTAATGATTTTTAGATTTTTGATATCAGACCTGTAAGGATTATAATGTCGTTGCTGTCATTAGGTTTAATTTTAAGAGTTACACGTTTTTGAACCGTCAATATTATTTTTTTAATTTTCAGGTTTGTTTACAATCGTACCTGTAACGATGAATATATTATCTTTATTTATTGTCATATTCAGTTCCTTTCTGAGAGTTAGTATCATAGTAACTCTCGCTGCGACAGCAGGTTAGAATTACATAAAGCATTTATGCTTGTTTATGACGCAAAAGATGACGCAGTAATTAATACTTGTAATTATTGATAAATGAGAGTATTATAGTTATATATAACTTTTTGTGCGTCATATCTGCGTCACAAAAACTGATAAATTATAAAAAGGAGTATACATATTATGGCAAAGCAGGCAAAAGACTGTCATAGGTCCTGATTATCATAGACTTACACTTAGATTGACCAGGCAAAAGATTTTGAGAGGCTTGAATATTGGTCCAGTAAGTTAAACGCAAGCATTAACGATTTTATACCTATAATTCTTGATAGATGGATAGCTATAGAAAATGGCAATTATGAGCTGCAAACACTTGAGCAAAAAGAGCTTTAATCAATTAGTTGATGTAATACAGGGCTTATCTATTGATATTCAAAATCAGGGGCGAATTATGAGTGCCGGATTTGAAAGTTTTAACTCAGCTTACAAAAGGTGATAATTATCTTTTGGATAGTCATGAAGATGGTGAGTTTTTAATTTATTGAGAGAGGAGATTTTGTGTCTGAAAAACAAAAACTCTTTAGATAAGGCTGCGTTGTTTTTAGCCCAGCAACAAATGAAGCAAGCTGAAGCTGATTGAGAATCAAGTTCCTGAAAAAAACAGGCTATGATATGCAAGAGCATACTGTTACAAATCCTGAATTAAAAAGAAATTGCCAAAAAGCCTATGTCAAGATAATTCTATTAAAAAGTATGGTTGCTCCTGCAATAAACGAATCGTCTCATGAATCTATTGCCACTAATCAGTCACAGACCGTAAACGAACAGCAAGCGTTAGATGCAGCAACAAAGGCAACACAATCTCAGCCTGCACAACCTGTAAAAAGAAACAAAATCTGTAACGCCCTGTACAGGAATCGCCTAGAGTTTATACAAAAGCTGAAGATATTGTTTCTAACAATGAGCCTGTTGTAAATAACAATATTAATCATGATGAGCTTGCTAACATAGCAGACGAACAGTTGCGTGACAAAAAATCGCATTTCAAAGCGACCCTGTTGTAAGAGATACAAATATTGGTCGTCCTGCATCGGATAAGACTAAAGCTTTACAGAATGCATCAAGAGTGTCTGAAGATTTTTGCATTATCATTTTTGATGCAGATAAGAAATCAACGATAAAAAGATTTTCCGAAAGCAATGCTTTATTTTATTGAAGCTGAATTAAGAGCTGCTGGCTTCACGATATTAAGCAAACAGATATGGTTGTCGGGTGGATGGCATCTAAACTTGATGCTATAGCTCTTAAAAAGCTTGCTGTAGCATTAAATGATAATCAGCTTAGAGTTGTTAAGGCATTACATCATAATGCAATAGACTCTGATACAGAACGTTTGAATCGTATTGAGAAGCAATTACAAAATCTTGATAAAAAGATGGACTCTGTGACGATTGCTTGATGCATATACTTTTATGGATAGAGCAGGTTGGATTAAGTCTAATGATGCCAGTTTAAGCCCAAGCCGAATTGCATTTGATTATACAGGACCTATTGGCGGTATTGTGGATGTTATAAAAAGAGCAGATGATTCTGTATTAAAATTGCGTATGGATTTAAACAGAAAGGTAGGTAGACCGAAAGAATGACAAATAAAAAGAATTTAAGTATTGATAAGCTTAAAAGTTTATGGCTCTATATAGCCATAGTTACAGGTTTATTTTTAATAGCCTTATCTGTATTATATAGAGGTGCCATATTAAATGACGGGTTATGGCATATGGCAATGGGCCGTTGGATGGTTGAACATAAAGCTGTTCCAGACTATGCTATAGGAGCTTGGGTGGTGAAAGTTTGCCTTGGGTGGCTCAAGAATGGTTATATCAAGTTTATTATATATAAGCTGTAATCAAGATATGAGTGTTGCTTGGACTTTAAACTTTTTACTGTTTTATATGTTGTTTATGTTTGTTGGAATTTTTTGCAGGCTTATCAAATAATATAACAACAAAGTTAAAAGGTTTAACTGTATTTATACTTTGTGCGTTTTTTTATAATGCTTGCGTTTGCTCAGCCCAGACCTCAAACTGTAAGTGTTATAATATTAATTAGCTATGTTTTGCTATTAAAAGCATATTTATTTTAATACAAAAGCGTGAGTATAAGTATTTAGCTTATATGTTTATGCTTGGTGTGTTTTTGGGCAAATATACATGCAGGAGTTGCTATACTTGGTTATTTGATTCCTCTGGGTCTGTTGTTTGGTTATTTTTTGGCAGATAAGTTTTAAATTTATTTCTGATAAATTTGATACAAAGCTCATGTTTTCGGATTTGACAAACAGATTAAGTTACGTAGGTTGTATTATGTTATTATCCGTCTTTTTAACACCACATGGTATAAAAAGGATTTATGTATCCTATAACATCAATGGGTGATGATTTGATGCTTAATTTAATATCCGAATGGCAATCACCCTAACTTCAATGATGTATCAGGTCTTATCATGTTTTTGGATACTTTTTGAGTATTATAATATGGCTTGTGTTTGGTAAGGCTAAAAATATTAAATATTATGATGTTTTTAATATTGGGTATGTTTTTATTATTAACATTAAAGCATATCAGGATGGCTATATATTTGCTGACTTTAATTGCTTTTAATTATACCTAAATATTGTTCAGATAATGAATTTATAAATATTAAATTAAAGCCTGTGTTTTTTAAAGATTATAACGGTGGTTTGTGTATTGCTTATGGCTGTATTTTATGAAATTTATAAGTTTTTAAATCAGAGGGGCTTGCAGAATCAAAAATTTTTAATCAGATTAAAAGAGTATGCAGGTGATAGACCTTATAATTATTATGATTTAGGTTCTATTATGCAGTATTATAATATTCCTGTTTTCATAGATGCCTGTTATGACCCGTTTTTCTAAAAACAGAATGCCTGATGTTGCTCGCCCTTAAGAATATTGATTCTACATCAGATGAGATGCAACAAATAATGGATAAGTATAATTTTACGAGTATTATAGATAGAGATATGTCACCTATTATTCTTTGGGCTTCAAGACATGGTTATAAAAAAAGCAAAGCATCTTTTTGATACAGGAGAAGTCAGTACTAATCTTGTGGGAGATAAGATGAAAAATCATATATGAGTTCTGGGTTAAAGATAATTAATATTCTTTAATTATACACATATATATTGATATTTTTAATGTTAGAGTGATATAATTAATTATATGATTTAAGAAAGGACTATTATTATTATGCCAAAATATAATTTGGGTATATTGTGTGAAAAACCGTCTCAGGCAAAGAAACTTTGCTAAAGCTTTAGGCGGAATGTCAGGTAATTTTAATAATACATCGTATATTATTGTACCTGCAAGAGGTCATTTATATGAGTTTAAAGACCCTGAGAAACAGGTAAAAAGGCTTCTTTAGCATCAGAATATAAGAGTTGGGATTTAAAGCATTTACCTTGGAATGAAAAAGATTTTTCATGGGAAAGAGAACCGAAAGAAGATACATCTCAGACTTTAAAAACAATTAAAGATACATTAATTGATTGTGCTGAGTGGGCAATCGCAACAGATGATGACCCTACAGGCGAGGGTGAGATGATAGCATGGGAAATCTTTGATGCTCTGCCATTTTAAGCCTCAAAAATATAGCAGATTTTATTTTGATGATGAATCAGAAAAATCTATTCAAAAGGCTTTTTATTAATCGTAAGGCTATTAAGTCTATGATGTCTGATATGGATTATATTAAAAGCTGATTATCGTTCTAAATGGGATTTTTGTCTCATGCAATGGACAAGAATTGCAAGTAAGAATGGAAACGGTGTGGCTGTGCTTAGACAGGAAGACTGAAATCAGCAATGATTTTTAATAGTCGGCACTCAGCTTGATGCTATTAAGAATTATAAAAGCTGTGCCATTTTTATCAGAATAGATTCAGAGATGAGAATAATATTGTTTATACGAATCCTGAAGAGCCTATGTATCCTGATAAGAATCAGGTGCCTCAAACTTATACAGATTCAGCTGTAATTGTTGATTCAAGAACGATGAAGAGTACTGCTCAAAAAGCTTCTTGATTTAGCTTTTTGTCTGCGTTGCTTGCACCAATGGGATATACAGCAAAAGTCTGTTCTTGAGACGTATCAGAAGATGTATGAGGCTCAGATAGTATCTTATCCAAGAACAGAAGATAAGTGTATTACACCTGAACAGTTTAATGATTTGTTGCCACATATAGATAAGATAGCTGGGGTAGTTGGGGTTGATGTAAGTTTACTTACTCATAGAACACCTAGAAGCACTCATGTTAAGACAGGTATGGCTCATGGTGCGAACAGACCGGGCTTAAATGTACCTAAAGATTTAGCGTCACTTACGCAGTATGGTACAGCCGGACCTGAGATTTATAAAATTCTTGCAAAAGAATTATCTTGCTATGCTTACTGAAGATTATGAGTATGAAGCATGGAAAGGTCATCTTGAAAAATATCCGGAATTTTTCAGGTACAGCACTCTGTGCCAAAAGATGGGGTGGAAACTTGTATTTTTCTGATACGGATGATACGCTTGAAGATGATTCGGATAAAGGATTAGGTACAATGGCAAGTCCTTTTATTCATGAGGGATTTCCGCCAAAGCCTGTGGCACCAACCATGAAGTGGCTTATGAAGCAGCTTGAGAAGCATGATGTTGGTACAGGTGCTACAAGAACAAGTACATATGCAGATGTGACAAGTACGAAGACTAAATATCCACTTTTGATAGAAAAGAAAGGTAAGCTTTCTATGAGTGAGTTTGGAGAGATGAGTTATTTATTGCTTCCAAATACTCACATCGGAAATCTTGATATTACTGTGCAGCTTATGTCTGATATGAAAGCTATAGCAAAAGGTGAAGCTAATCCTGACGAGCTTCTGGCTAAAGTAAAGCAGCTCATTATTGATGACCTTGATACTATGTCAAAGAATGGTGAGCTTATGCGTCAGAAACTTGGTATCACAATGGCTCAGCCAATACAAAACCAATCCGGATGATTATTATGCTTGCAATGGAATAATAAACCTGTGAAATTTAAAAGAGTTTGGTCAGGTTATAGATTCAGTGATGATGAGTGTAAAGCTTTAGTAAATGGTGATACAATAGAGATACAGGCTGTATCGGCTAAATCAGGTGAGCCTTTTAAGTGTAAGGGTAAGCTTGAAGTTCAAACATATCAGGGTCGTAAATTTTTTAGGATTTAAGATGCAAAGTAATTTTTCCTGATAAAATGGTGTGAGCATGTATTTACAGCCGAAGAAAAAGATAAGCTTTTTGGTAGGAAAATCAATAGTTATTACAGATGCTGTTTCTAAGAAAGGTACTAAATTTTCTTGTTCGCTTAAATATAAGAATGGTAAATTTGAACCAACATTTAATAAAAATAATATAAGAAAAGGGAATTGTTATTATAGCTGATAATAAAGAAAGATATGAGGGTGTCTGGAATGGTAGAAATGTAAGGTTTGTGAGAGCTTTTTCCGGTCATAGATTTACTGATGATGAGTGTGAAGCTCTTTGTAATGGTGAGACAATACATTTGAAAGGGATTGACTTCTAAGAAAGGTTCCAAATATGATGTTGTTGGTAAATTGCAGGAGCAGACATTTACTAATGCAGATGGCAAGGAAATCAAATACGTAGGTTTTAAGGCTGAGTTTGAAAACGGTGTACCAAAAAGTGGGATGTGAACATGTCTTTACAGATGATGAGAGAATTTTTGCTTGAATCTGGTAAAGAGATTTATATAGAGGGCTTTGTATCTAAAAAGGTAATGTATTCGCAGCTAAAGTAAGGTATGATGATATAGAAGATGGTACAAAGGAATTATTCCAAATTTTTAATTAATGATTTTATCACTGGCTTTATAGCCAGTGATATTTTTATATTATATTCGTATTGATATATGAGCATTTTTTCTTGCTATAATATTTTTAAATAATTGTTAGTGAAAAGGGGCATTGATATAATGGCAGCGAAGCAGGTATATAAAATACCATATGGTTTAAACGAGTCATATCTTGATATGAATATCTCACTTAATACGAAAGACTGTTCGATTGGTCGAGGTTTTTCCATTAAAAGTTTTAATTATTTACGTGGGCAGATCTGATGAGTATTTTTTATCTTATGATGAATACTTTTATTGGCACTATGTCAAGCATTCCACAAAAATTTTATTTTGTTCTTTTGTGGTTTGGTTTGACACTTTTGATTAGCAGGTGCTGACACCACTCAGCGTATGAATGTTGAACTTGTTCCTGTACTTTTTAATTATCTACCTAAACAGGCAAAGATATATTTATACAAGAACAGGTCGAAATATTACACCGTTTTTAATCTTGTAGGAATAGAAGCTATATATGATGACGGTCTTGTAGAGTTTTTTGACAGCACTGTCGGTTATTGGTACCGAGTTGTTGGAAGTGCATCTATTTTTGTTATTTGATGCAGATAGAGATGCTATTATAGAACGAGTTGATAGCTTTTTATGAAGTGGCATGCTGATTCAGAGATTATGTTTTTGACAAATAAAGAATCTCAGAAAGTATATAATCAAGTTGCAAATCTTCAAAAGAGATATGATAATTTAAAAGAGTTCTGATAAAGATTTGCGTAATATTGCAGAAGAGCAGTTTAGAATTCTTAGAGATTATGTCGGTAAAGAGTTTAAGTCTATACATCAGTATATGCTGATTAAATCAGCTAATAAAGAGGCTTTAAATATTGCAAATAATATTGTGCAATCAGAATATGAAAATTCTGCACTCATGATAAAACAATGTGTTCCTCTTGAATATTATGATGTTATTGATATTTATAAGAATATATATCAAAAGAATACATAAGAAAAGGAATTTAAAACTTAAAATGGCTTTTTGGAATAAAAATAAAGAGACAGATGAAGAAAAGGCTTTACGCAAAAAGCGTGAGAACCGTAAGGTTAATTCTAAGAATTATCCGTTTTGATGAAATAAGGCCAAGAGAAAAATATGTTTTTCATTCTGATTATTTTGATATAGATAATCAGGTAGGTTGTATTTTATCTTTCTTTCATAAAAGATGGAGCTACTGATAATTTTGGTGCATTTTGGGGTATAAACAGAATTCCGTCAGGTTTATCTGATAAAGTATCTATTGTTTCTATAGAGCAGATATCAAAGATGACTGAGGGGTGGCTTCAGCAGAATCAAAACAAGAGCTGAGGGTGTTGAGTATAAACGAGAACGAACAGGAGATCAGTTCCGGGCACTTCAACATCTAAAAATAAGGCTTCTCGTAAATCTCAGGATTTTCAGATTATTGCACAAGAGCTTCAAAACAGGTGCGGCTTATTTAAATGTTCACTGGAGACTTTTTAGTAAAAAGCTCCAACTCTTAATGATTTAGATTATGCTGTTAATCAGATAGAAACGAATGTATATAGACAGATTCGGTACATTAGAGAGCTGCTCCATATGCAGGTAACCAGAGATTGAATTTGCAAATTTGTTTGCAAAAATGCTAAAAACAGGTAGAGGTTATTATTTTACATCAACTGAGCTTGCAGGTTCGTATTCACTTGTAACACATGGAATGGAAGATGCAGCCGGAGAGTATAGTTGGCTATATGGTTGGAGATGTAAATAACTCAGCTGTGTTATTTGATGTTGACGGCTTTGAGCATCATGCTGTTGTCGTAAACGAAAAATTTCATCAGAGAGTTAAATCGTGTGCATTTATCTGATATGTGGGGGTCAAAAATTTCTCAGTCAGCTATGCTTGATAACCATAGAGTAGTCCATATTTTTAATGGATGGAGTGGATATGGATGAGATGGGTCCTAAATTTGAATCCTGCATATAAGCTTGATATGAATCAAGGTGCTGTAAATATGTTTGAGATGTTTGGTGATGTCGGAGATGAGTTATCTATTTTTCGCATCACAGATGCAAAGATTATATTGATGGCTCAGCAGGCGTATGATGCAAATGAGACGGATAAATCTATTATTGCCGGTTCTCTTGAAGAGATAGTTACAAAGTTTTATATAGATAGACGCATGTGAGCATGATAACGCTAAAGAAAAATAGAGAAATTAAGAGTCGTAAATATTCCACATGATGAAATTCCTATGCTTAGAGAGTTTGTGAGTTATCTTGATACAGCATATAAAAATAGTGAAAGCTTCTTCAGCACGAGATGATAATAAATTAACAGCCGTTTCACTACTTAGATTGGTTTTTGAAAAACTTGCTATCAAATAACGGTGACTTGTTTGATATGATAACATCAAGTGAAATTGACGGAGCAAAAACAGGTCAAAGAGTTTTATATGATTTTGGCGGTTTAATGCTTCGTGGTAAAGATGTTGCTATGGCACAGCTTATTAATATATAGGGTTTTTGCTGCAGGTAATCTTGGGGCAGGGTGATGTTGTTATCATATATGGCTCAGATTTAATTGATGATGCTGTTAAGCCATATATAGAAAACTCAGTTCGCTCATTTGTTTGAAAAAGGTGGGCGTGTTGTATATATTTATAATGACACTGATAAGTTATTAAGTGATAAAAGCTTTTTGTCATTTTGATAAAGCTGATTATTCTATATTTGGCAATATGACAGAAACAACTGTTGCCAAATATCAGCTGGAATGAGGACAGGATATTCCACCGGATTTATCGAGACTTATTACAAATAAATCTGATTTGATTTGTTATATTAGAAGAGGTTTTGATAATGTTGTATTCAAAGCAGGACCTTGCTCTTGGTATTACGAATAATAAAAGTGGATTTAAGTAAGTCATTAAAGAGAAGAAAAAGAGGTTAAGTATATGGAATTAAATGCAAATTATATCGTTTCATACTTGCATTTTTCTATGATTTTTATGCTTACACCGACAACAGCACCACGCTTCCATCAGCTACATCAACATCAACAACAGGTGATGCCAGTAGTATAGGTACATCATTATATGATGTATCTACAGCATTAACGGCGTATGTTAATAATGTGGTTGGTGCAAACTCAAATGATAAGCATAATAATAATAAAGTAGAAAATGTAATTAACGCAGGAAATGCAGGTGGTTTAGTTGGATATGGTGATAAGAAATCTCAAAATTTTTGAATCGTTTGTAACAGCAAAATACCACATACGGGGCATCATCATCTACATATGATGCTTGGCAAGGTATTATAAACGGAAATCCTGATTTAGCATATCAGTATGTAAGATATGGTAGAACATTGGCTGATGCAGGACTTGATGAAACAGGTGCACCAACAATGGATGCATTGAGATTTATATCTGGTATTTTATCAATGCTTTTTTATGCATTATCTCAATCTATTCCATTGTTATTTGGATTTGCCTTAAAGATGTTAAAATTGTTTAATCCGTTTGCATTACTCGGCAATGTTAGTGCAGGTATTGCTCATACAGCTTTTTCAGGCGACGCGACCAAGCAAGAACAGCTAATCCGACCATTTATGGCATTATGAATACAGCTGATGGTCTTGTGAATTTTGTCAGTGGCATATTTGGAATGATTATGGGTATTTCTTGGACTGTTGTGGTACCTTTATTAATAGCTGTTATGGCATTTAATATTTTGTTACTTCGTATGCAGCCAAGCTCTCAGATTATGTTATTTGTAAAAAGAGTTGTTTTTATAGGTCTTGGGATTCCTCTTGCAGCTGTATTATATACATCAACTCTTGATAATATAGGGTGAGATGCTTACAAAAGACACCGTCAACCAGACTTATCGTAGTAAGTTTTATTGACTTTGAAAGTTGGGTTGATACATCGAAGACTTAGTCCTGTTGGACCTGATGTTTTTATCGAATCATCACCAAAAGGCGTTGATGGAGCTACAAATGATGGTGGAACAGCGTCTGCACAAATGTTAAAGCAATTAAGAAAAACAACTTTATCATTAAATAAAATCAATAATGCAGGTTTTTAGCGGATTATCCGGTTTATCTAGGGCATGATGCTCATAATTCATTAACAGGCGGTATTTGGAATGCAACAAGTAGAGGTCAGGGTTTTGGCGGGGCCGAAGCGGAAGTAGATACTGATAATCCAAACGAAGCTGTAATCGGTTTGTTACAAAGATATATGAAAGGCTCATTTTATAGTCCTGCTGCTTGGTCAACAAAAATGGGTAAATATTTAATCTCAACAGGTCAGCTTGGATATAATGGTGATTCCTCTCAGAATACAGCAAATGCAATGTTTGCTTCAACGGATGAAGCCTCTGACTGGATGAATAGAGAGCAATTAGATAATTCAGCTATTTGGGCAAAGAGGTCATGCACAACAAATATTCAGTGGGCTGACCAACCTGTTAATATTCTTTGCAAATGGACTATTAACAGCCAATGTTGATGCATCCGGTAAAATGACTTGGGGTAGTGGTGGCTTATCATCCCTTACTATGTATAATTATTTATCAACAAGTTTTGAGCCTACATCGCTTGTTACTTTGATTCTGTGTCATTCTGTATCTGAGCACACTATGTTACAGCACTATAACGTAGGGAATTATAGGTTCAGGTGCATTAAAGATTTTATACTGGGCCAATATGATAGTATGTATTGAGTGCTTGCTTTGATTGGTTTGTCTTTATTCTCTGGGGATGGCAATATCAAATCTTAAAAAGAGGTATTCAGTTATTGCTTGCAGTTCCGATGGCAGCTCTTGGTGTTTTAAAAAGGAATTGCTACAAGTCGTTGTATATTTTAGTTTTAATGATATGTGAAGTTATCGGTACTGCATTTTATGTATTCTTTTTATATCAGAGTTGTTTTATGGTATTTTGCAACAATGATAGAAGCATTTGCAACAGATACAACGATTACAGGATATTCAAGTATTCTGTTTGCTTCACAGTTTAAATTATTCGAGCTTAACTGATGCAAATGTTGGCATAAGTTTAATGCTTATAATAGAAATATTATTTATGATAGTAATGTCATCATTTGTTTTAAAATATAATAGAGCATATTTTTATGGTTATGAATATGTATGGAGAAGAGTGTATAGATTATAGACATTTAAAGAAATGTTGCCTGTATTTGATAAATACATTTATTAAATAAAAACACATATCCGTTTGATATACCTGTATTTAACTTTAATGATGTGCTTGATTCCTGTGTTTCAGGCTTTATTGCCTGAAACACAAGTTCTAAGAAAAGGTGGTTTAATATGCTTTTTATTATCAACGGCCCTTTTTACAGGTAAAGCTGCTCAAATTGCAGCAATGATTATAGTTACACTGGCATTAGCCGAATTTGGCAAAAATTGCATTTGGTTTGAGAAAAAGGTATTATTGGCAGTTTAAATGATGCTTCTCAAAAATGTTGTTGATAAATTTGTTTTACCAAAAGAGGGTGCTTCTTTTTCAGGTTCAGCATTAGCATCCGGTTCCGGTGCTTCAGGTAGTGGTGGCGGACCAAGTATGAGTGGTATGGCAACAGGGGCTACAAATACTGTTAATTCAGCCGCACATACAATGATTCTCGGAAGAATGGGAACCATTCTGGTGGTGAGTCAGTTGCCGGTGGCGGTGGAATGCTTGCAGGAAAGCTTACAGGTGGTGAAGAGAGCCGAAGTTGGTACAGGTTCAGGTGAGCTTTGGAACAGGTGATATTTCTGAAGCAAATTCTACTTCCAGTGTTTTTAATGCAACTCAAGCCGGTTCTGAGCGTTCAGCAAATGCGTCTACATTTGGAACAACATCTGATAGTGTTAGTGCTGTAATGACAGGAGCTGATGCTGTATCTAATTCAGATATTGATGCTGATGCCAATATTAATAGTGTTAGAGGTGATGCCGGAAAGCTTGATATGAAAGCAAGGCTTTATGGTAGAGAGTTGCTTGAACAGGATTCTCTTGGTGCAAGCAGTAAGAATGTTTTTGGCGTCTACTTCTGCTCTTAATTTAGCAGGAAGTACAGCTAATACTGAAGCAAATAATGTACAAGCTAATAGTTTAACATCTGATATGGCAAATGCTAAATCTGTAGCATCTCAAGAAATTTCAGGTGCTTCCGGTAAGATGAACGGTATCAATGCAACAGGTGTGAATATGGCATCTATGAGTAATAATAAGATGCAGAATGATTCTTCATCAGTGTAAAGAATATCAGTGCAGGTCTTACCGGTGCTGCAAGTTCAAATAATATGGCTGATGCAAATATAATTGCGAATCAGAATCTGTCAGCTAATGATGCAGGCATTAAAAATGTTTCTACAGGAAATATGGCGGGTGTTAATGCAAATAATATCAGACATCAAGGCAAAATTAGCGGTAATAACATGAACGGTGCAGAAATTTAAAATGCATCAATGATGTCTAATACATCTAATATATCTAACGCTCATGGTGATACTATTAGAGGCCTTGGTTCTGTAAACAGTGCAGACATTAAAATGGCATTAGTTCATCTAAGACACTTAATGCTGATAATAAATCAGGTGTGATTGGTGTAGGTGCGGCGGCTAATATAGCCGGTTTTGAGAATGGCGTTAGAGGTGTGTCAGGCGTAAATCAAAACTCTATGAATAGAGCCGGTGCGACAAAGCTTTGCAAATGCATCTAACATTTCTGGAAATAATAACGCAACTATTGCAGGTAATTCCTCAAGTAATGCTATGCAAAACAGTAATGTGGCTGGCAATACTGCAAATATGACAGGTGCTGCAAGTATTCGTAGTATGGCAAATGCCAAGAACAGTGTTATTGGTTCAGGTAAGAATGAGTCAAATGCTGTTGGCATGAATTCATCTGATACAAGAAATGTAAATGTTTCGGTTCAACAAATACAGCTATGAATGGCTTTAGCAGGTATGTCAGTAAATTCAAATAATATGACCAGTGCATTAGGTAATGCAAATGCCATGAATATGACTTCAAATGGACATATGTCATCAAAACACATCTGCATCAAGTATTAGAAGTAGTGCTAATAATATGAATTCTAATATGCAGTCTGCATTTAATAATTCTGATGTTAGGGGTGTTTCCGGTGCGTCAAATAAGTTTGGTACAAACGGTGCATCAAATAATAATACATCAGGTATGTTGCAAATAATAATGCAAATGCATCGAATTATAATGCAGCAAATCATAATGCAGGTTCATCTATGATGAATTCATCAGGAAATATGAATACTAATATGGCATCAAATCGTTCTATGAATGCAAATCGTTCTATGAATGGAGCCAATAATACATCGGTGCATTTAACAATATAAATAATACAATGTCAGGTTCTGATGTAAAAATATAGCAGGAGCATCAAATAAGGCTGGTGCGTATGCATCTAACATGAGTGCATCATCTGTAACTAATGGATTGGGTGCTCATAATAATGTTAATAATGGTGCTTTAAACACAAATAGCAGAATGTCGGTGTAAGTTTTTATGAATTCAAATTCTATGAATTCAAATAATGCAAACATGAGTTCTATTCGTAGTAATTCGGCTTTTAAATAATCATTCTGCCAATAATAATGGTTCAAATGTTTTGAATAATACAGCTAGAACTATCGAGCAGGTGTTGGTGCAAGTGTTGGTGCTGCTGGAGCAGGTGCTCTGTGGGAGCTATAGAATTCAGCGGCTATACAGGCGAACGGTATAGCCGGAGCAAGTGCTGTTGGTCTTGGTGTAGGTAGAGGCTGTAGGCAATATGAATAATAATTCTAATAATAGTCTTAATAATCATAGTGCTTATAATAATAGTGCTAATAATAAGTCTGATGCAAAAGCTAATAGTTCTGTTAATTCTAATGGTATGCGTTCAGCCTCTAATTCATCTGATATTAACAGTTCTTCAGGAGCATCAAATAAATTTGGAACAAATAATGCATTTGCTCGTAATGTTTTCAGGAATATCATCCGGTGTTCAGTGAAGCATCAAGTACTGAAATAAATGGCCACAAATCAGCAGGTACAGGTGAATCAACATCTCAATAGAAGTGGCTTTGAGAACATCAATAATGCTCGTAACAATGCCTACTCTAATCCTAATTCAGCAGGTGCATCATACAGAAATTCTGTTGGAAATAATGCATCAAATGTTAATGCATCAGATTTAAGTTTAAATAATGCTATGAATAACAATGCATCAAAATAATACAAATGCACAATCTGTAAGTGCAAGTGTAGGTGCTGGTATAAATAGCAATTATGGAACAACTAATGCAGCCGATAATAGACAGATCAAATTCGGTACATCATCAGGTGCATCAAGTAATGCTAATTATAGTGCATCTAATAACTCTAATTATGGTTCGGTTAATCATAACTTAAATAATAAGGTTGTTCAGGCGGAGCATCGACTGTAATTGGCAGTATGAATCATACAGGCTTAACAGGTAAAATCAGGTAATACCGGAGCATCAGGAACAGCAGGATTAGCTAGGAGCATCTGGTGTTGCCGGAAAAGATGGTACATCCAATTCACGCAACACTATGTCTATGAATAATAATGCATCAAGTTCATATAGCTTTCAGATGTATCAGGACAAACTAATGTTAATCAGGCTAATAATATAAGTGGAGCAAGCTCTGTTAGAAGTTCTGTTAATGTTTCATCCGGAAATACCGGAAATAATACAAGTAATATAAATCATTTAACAGGACAAACAGGAAATGTATCAGGGGCTAATGTTAATGTTTCTAATACAGGAGCAAATGCAACACCATTAAATAGCAATACAACAAATAATACATATGTGAGTCAGAATCAGAATCAGGCTAAGCCTACTAAAGAGAAGTCTGATAAATCCAAATCTGATAATGCATCACAGGTTAAACAATCAAATCTTAATAAACCATCTGTAAATGATAGTGTAGGTAAGAAGAGTGTAAGAAATGTATCTGCAACTGATGGTGCTAAAAAGATGATAAGAGTGTTGGTGCCGCTGGTCGTACAATGAAAGAGCGTGGTGCAACGGATGATAAAACTTATAGAAATAATAATAATAAAATATATGTGGGGTTTATTCCCACATATATGAATATATTATTTTTAAAAAAATATTTTTATATAAATACTTGCATTATATTAAAAACCTCTTTTTATAATGTACACAGGATAAAAAGAGATGGATTTTTTTCCACTAGGTTTTATCTGGTATATATATATGCCAAATTGTTGGTGTGAAAAATGTTCGAACGAAAGGAGAAAGAAACTCATGAATTTTTCATTATATGCTGCTGGTTGGTCAATTAATACTTTTTGACTAAATTTCAGCAATCTTTGAGCTCATGGGGTGCAGCTATTGTTTGTATTATCGGAACTGTAATGGTTATCGGTTCTGCATGGCATATCGGTAAGGGTCTTATGTCTCAGGGTAAAAGGTCAGACCAACTGGGCTTTGACAATTCTTTTTATTGATTGTCGGTGGTGCTTTCATGGCGTCAGGTGGATGGACATTGCTTACCAATATATCTAATGGTTCTTTTTGATACTATTAATACTCTTGGAAGTTTTGCATTACCATTTGTTAATTAAGCAGCAGATTTTTGACCTTGTGGAATTCATCCACAAGGTCTTTTTATGTTTTTATTCTTTTAAAATCTGTTGATATACAAGGATGATATACTAATCATATATTATTAAAAATCAAGAAAGGAATAAAAATATGTTAAAGTTTTTTTCACAAGCAAGCATCATTCGATTGAAAAGTTTGGTGTAATGCTAATAACTTTAAGCAGTTTGTTGTTAGTGTTAATCACTACGATTGTCATTAATAAAAATCACAAGTGATAATCGAACATTAAAGACACGAGTGGTTTATACAACTCAGGTTGCATTTTCTCATAGTGGTGTGACAGGTAACGTTGTATCTATTATGTCAAGTTCGGATAAAAAGAAATCTTTGTGTTATTTCATATGGAAGATATGACATTATTACCGGCTGATGCAAATGATTATACTGTTTTTGTTACAGGTGCATCACCGAAGCAAAAACAAAAGTTAAAGTCAGGTGTATCCGGTACTTTATATGTGTTTGGTACTACAGGATATTATGGTATTTATTTAATTAATAATGAGCCGTTTCCAAATCAGATATTAGATATTATAGTTCGAAATAATGAAGACGTATCGGGTCTTAATAATGCTACAGTAGATGTTCAAGGTGTTGGTGGCGGGTCTTCGTTTAAAAGATTTGACCAGATACAGTTATACTTTAATCCGGGAGCTGAAGGTGTTCAGGTTGCTAAATTCTTAGATGAGCCTGAACTTGATATGTCGAAGATGTATAAAGAAGCAATTATTGTTCCTCAAGAAGAAACAATACATGCCAAGTTAAATTCTGATTTATTTAATATGTTCATACAGCAGAGGCTTATGGCTAATTATACAGATTCGTTGACATCAGGACAGATTGGAGTAGCATTACAAGAACCTATTATACCTAAGTATGTTGCAGGTGATATTTTAACAGCAAAATCATCAGATGGTATGACTATGCTTGAGTGGTCTGTATCTCAAAACGGTTTTGTGAAGCCAACTCAAAAGAGGCAAAACCTGCGGTTTATGAGACCGGCAAATATAATATGTATTTAAAAAGCCGAAGATGTTATTCCGGGCGGTTTTGATTTTTAAATGGCAGGAGCGTACTGTAGAAGAGGGTTGGCTTGATGAACTTACAAATGGTTCATCTATTGATTCTTATTTTGATAAAGTTCAAGCTGAGCTTAAATCTGCGTCAGATGCCGGAACAAATAAGTTGGTAATTTCTGATGAATGGTATTACAAAGATGGAACTGCATTTAATTATATGGTTGTAAATCCTGATGATAAAAGTTGCTACACAGTTATCAACAACGATTAAAAACTTAAAAGTAGCTTGGGAAAGCTATTATAATTATAAACTGGAATATGAAACAGTTGATTTAAAGAATCTTTGTATTTAGAGAGGATTCTAAAACTATAGCAACTACTTATACACAAAATACAAAAGCCTGACGGTTTTAAAACATATTAAATTTTAGATTGCCTCATTTATGATATAGTGTTATAATATACTCATAAATGAGGCAAAATTTATAAAAAGGTGGTGATAATATTATTTATGAAAAACTTTAACGATTTAAATTTTGAGTCAGTTGCAAGAAAAATATCAACTCGTGTTCCTCTAATTATTATTATACTTGCTTTTGGTTATGACTGTTGTTCATTCAGTACAAACAGCTTTAAAGTATAATAGTCTTGCAAATTACTATAAGGCTTCTAAACAGAGTTTAGAAGCGACACAGGCAAATGCTGATGTGAATAAGCCTGAATCTGTTTCTTTTTATGCATCTGCAAAGGCAAGAGGCACTGATTTAGTTAATTTAGAAAATGAATATGTATCTTTTATGAATCAAGTTGATTTGGCTCAATCAACTAAACAAAAAGATACTATACAATCACATCTTGATAGTATAGCATCTAACATGAAGAAATATTTAGATGCTAATGATAGTTCTTTTGCATCTCAGTGGTATTTTTGGCAGTAATTCAGGTGGTGAGTGGTATTGTAAGACAAATTATGATTTTTTCAAATCAAAAATGAATTACAGCCTATTGTGTTTTTACAAACAAATAAAGATGTATCGCAGGTTAATGGCTATATGCTTGCTGATTTTTAATACAAAGACAGGTGTATTTTTCTAATTTAAAGTTTTTATATGACTTATACAGGCTTAGAATTTATATTAGATGATTCGGACAACCTTTGAACTCAGATGTATCAACACCGGCAGCATATAATTTTGCATCTTTACCGGCTATTGTATGGAATGTGAGCATTAAAGATGGTGTTATATCTAAAGGATATAAATATAAAACAATAGATGCTTATGATTCAAATAAGTCAGATGAAACAGAAGCTGAGAGTGTATCATCTGATGAGAGTGTCTGATACAATAAATTAGAAAGGAAATTGATATGAATATTATAAAAACGTTGGGGTTTTAGTATTGTTCTTGGCATTATAATGTTTTTAGTGCTTATCATAACGTCAAAATATTGTTGGTGCTCAAAATAAGAAAATTAAATCAGCTGAGCAAAATCGCACAGCTTCAGAATTCTCAGTAAATGAAGTCAATGAAAAGAAAAAGCAACAGAAATTAAACAAAAATGTTTCAGGGCTTAATACATCTCGTGTTAAGACAGATGATGGAATTATCACTGAATTTTTGAATGAATGTTTAAATTGGCATTCATATGCTGAATATCAAGAGGCATATAATAGATTTCTCAAAAATATGAAAAAAACAGGTGTCTTCATCATTTTTGAGTATATTTTTCCGGTTATAAAAGAAAATCCGGATGGTACAAATCCTATTGACACAAAAGGTTTGAATTTAAAATTTGATAAACTAACAAGTCATGTGATTGATATCAGCTCAGTTGATGATGCATATACATATTTTTACAGAAGTAAAAAGTAACATCTGATGTTAAATATAGTGATTCAGAAAATGAAAACATACTGTTTCAGGTATTGGTACAGTTGTATTAACATATACGATTAACGGTGATGGAGTATTATCAAATGTATCAGCATATACTGTTGTAGAATAATTTAATTAAGAAAGGGACTTATTTATGAAATTATTTAATAGCTAAAAAGAAACCTGCTGTAATTACAGCTAAAAATCATTTCAGTTTTTGCATTTATATTTGTTTTTAGCTTTTTGCTATACAGAAATAATGACATTTGCAGGATATGTGATTCCATTTTTAACTGTATCATTTTATCAAATGTTTGATAAAGTGCAGTCAGCAAATAGTAATATTAGTGCTAATGTAAGTTTATATACAGTTATATTTCCATCTGTCTTTTTAATTATAGTTACAGCTATGCTGCATTATCGTTTTATATCTTCTTAATCAAGAAAACAGCTAAATGGATGATTGGTGTAATGAAACAGTAATTTTTATTGAAAAATAAATATATATAGTGTATTATTATTATAATAACTGATTTATGAATGGATTTATAATCATGAAAGGAGCAATTATTATTAATGAGCTTAAGATTAAAAAGCTTTTCTTGCTGACACTCATAAAACAAGATTGCAGCAGGCATATAAGCAAAAATGCTAATATTATGGTATTAAAAGATGTACCATGTGAAATGAAATTTATATCCAGCAATGGTTGGCTGGAACATGAAAGTGAACAACATCAGCTTTTTGCCAATTTTGCATCTAAAAAGGCAATATTTTGGAGCTTCATGGTAATTTTTCCATATAATGTAACAACATTGGTCTTTGATGAGGATACAGCAAAGCGTCTTGATAAAGACATTTTTATATTTTCCAACACCATCAGAACTTTCGCATTTAATAGAGACAGGAAAATATTTTACAAAGCATTTCAGTTGCCAAAAGTTCTTACAAATAATGCTTATGATTTTCCTGTAAAAAGTCAATTTAACTATTATTAAGCCTGATGATGAAACGGCATATAATTCAGCTAATTTTGTATTAGAAAAAGAAAATTTACCTGTTTTTATGTTGAGTTCTGCTGGTACAGGTGTCAATAAGAAAAATGACAAGTTGCTTGACTATTATGGCATAGATTTTGATTCTGATTATGAGATGTATGTATTAACGGCTGAATCGTCAGGATATACGGACCCACCGTTAATGAATTATGTTACAGAGCCTGAAATTGAACATGATGAAGCGTCAAAAGAAGATACAGCTGATTATTATCTTAGTCCTGAAGAGGAAAATTCACTTATTCGTGCAAAAACTGCTGAAAAAGAGAAAGCTGAACAGCATATTGAATTTACAGATGATTATCAGTTTACTGATGAAGATGTTCTTATTGCATCAGCTGATAAGAATATTGAGAAGAGAATTGCTGAAAGACGTAAGGGCTCTTGAAAATCAGCAGACAACTGTGAAAAAAGATGTTGAACCTGTTGAGCTTGATTCTCAGTTAACAGGTGATATTACAAATCTGCTTGCATCTGTTACAGGGCAGAATTTGAATATTAAGAATGAGCCTGTTGTAGCACAGCCTATACAATCTGATAATACAAATGAAAGAGTAAATGAATCAGATAAGAAAATTGCTCCGGATATGCCTGAACAGATTGCTGAAATTAAAATGGATTTAAACTCGTTTGAAAATTCTGTAGTAAAAACAGGAGCAGAAAGAAAAGGCTGAGAATACTGCCGGACTTGAAAACAATGAAGATGATTTGAATAAGTTGGCTGATACACAGGGGCAGATGTATCAGATGCCAGATTACAGGCAAAAGTTGATGAAGCTAAAGCTTTTGATGCTGCAAAATCAGTTGCCATAGATATTCAGTCTGATATTGTAAAGAGTCTGAGCATAAAGAGTTGAAAAATACTAAAGTTTCATCAAGATTACAGGATATCGCTGATGAAGCAGATAGACAGAATCAGGATGAAGACGTTGCATCATATGATTAATTTTGACAATACGCTCCCAGTTTAGCTGAGAGCGTATTTTTCTCAAATCAGGAAAAATAAATTGCGAAAGGGTTATTGATCAAAATGGGTCCTAATAATAAAAAAATAGGTCTCGTAAACAATATGTTAAATATAGATTGCAGATTTTACGAGATTGTGAGATAGAACCGCCATCACAGGAAGTTATAAATAAAATGCTTGATGATAAGACTATGTCTGAGATAGAAGTTGATAATATTTTTCTTGGTGTAGTATTAAAAGCACAATGATAAAAATAAGGTGATTTTTATGGGTTTAAAAGACAGTATAGTTATTAAGAATCGGTTTACTTATAAAACAGGTTCTTCCGGTGGTACAAGGGGTGCTACGCCCGGAGAATTTGTTTTAAGATATATGTCAAGACCATTAGCCACAGAAAATATTACACCTGCAAAAACTTAAAGAAGAGGATACTATATTACTAAATATATGGCCAGAGAAGAGGCGTCTGAAACGCTTGATAATGTTCCTGAAATGAAAATGAAGATGCGTAAATCTCAGAAAAAGGTGGAGTTGCTTTTTGGCTATGGTGATGTAGCCTTGTCAGATGAAAAGCTTTTTAGCTGTAAGTAAAGATATTCAATCTGAATTTGAAAAAGGTCATACAGTAATGGAAACTGTTTTATCATTTGAGAAGAATATCTTAAAGAACATGGGGTTATAGACGAAGATTTTGAGCTTTTTAAAAGAGGGTGATTATCGTGGCAATATTGACCAGTTAAAAGCTCGTATGGCTATTATGAATGGTCTTGATAGGCTTGGTCGTTCTTATGATGACCTCAATTATGTCGGTGTAATTCAGGTTGATACAAAACATGTACATTGTCATCTTGCAATGGTTGATAAAGGTAAAGGTACGCTAATGCATGATGGTACTCAAAAGGGCAAATTTTCTGACCGTCAAATGATGCAGCTTCGTAGAGGTATTGACCTTTATTTAGATGAAAAGCAGCATGTGAAAATGATGTCTTCGTCTGTTATGTACGATAAGCAAAATGCGTTAGGGTTTATCAAAAGTTTACATTTAAAACTTTAGCAAAAACAAGGTAAGCCTCAGTTTTTAATTGCTTGTTTGCCTGAAGATAGAAATCTTTGGAGAGCCGGTACAAATCGAAAAGAAATGCGTAAAGCTAATTCTATTGTTCGTGAATTTGTGACTGAAGTTCTTAGTGATGAGAATTCAGGATATACTGATGCAAGACTTAGCATTGAAAAATATGCAAAATTATAGGCGTAAAAACGAAGACTTATCGTTGCAAGAATATCAAAAACTTATTCGTGACGGTGAAGAAAGTATTATTACTGATTGTATGAATGGTGTTTATTCTGTATTAAAGCGTATACCTAAAGAAGAACTCAAAATTGAGACACCTTTTCTTGATGTAATGGCAACTGATTATGAAAAATCTGGCTTATGATGCAATCGTAACAAAAGGACCCTATGTTTGAGTTTGGTTTTTAAGCTTCGTTCTTATTCATCAAGGCTCGAACATCATAAAAAGAATTATCATAAATTTGATGATTTACATAAGGCTATGAAGAGACTAAAAATAAGCAGCCGGGTTCTGAAGACCTTGCAGCATTTTGTAAATTTGAAGCTGATTATAATGCAATGTTGATGGTTAAGTATCAGTATTTCTTGTCATTTTTGCCTCCTGATGAAGATATACAGACTCAGTTTAGAGATTTAATAGATAAAAATCTAAGCTCAAAGATTTGAAAAATATGCGTGATGACCCCTGCATTTAAAAAGTTTAAAAATGCTGATGCAGCTGAAGCATATGGTGTATCTGTTTATAATCAAAGAGGTGCAAGCCGTTTGATAAACGGTCAGAGTGATATTGTTGATGCACGTATTGAACGCTTCACAGATACTATCTTAAAAGATGAAGAAAAATTTGTATCTGTGCTAGGATAATGGTTTTGATTATGATGGAAGAGGCATTACTCGTAAAATGTATGATTTTGATGATGTAAAAAGCATTGGATTTACATCATTTAGATATGATTTTCCATATGATGCTAAGATATCACAAAAATAATATTCGTGCCTTTGAGGATATGGCAAAATGAAAGGTATGATTTATTTGTAAAAAGCCCGTGAATATATGATAAAAACACATCAGCCTGTAAGTGAACTTCCTGAAAATGATGTTGTTTTTATGAAAAGTTATGCTGATAGATTACATATTAATCCTGTTTTTAACAGGTTCTACAGGGAGAGTCCGGTGAAAAACGCAGACATAAGACTGTGGCTTTAGGCAAAGACTATGATATTGATATCAAAAGTGTTATCAGTTCAACCGTTAAGTCTATTCAGTTTGATGATGATTCAGAATGTATTAAATATATAAAACAAGATATGTATATATCTTGTGTTACATATTTTAGTTGATATATGAGCATTTTACTGCTATAATGGTTATAGATATACATATTAAGTTGTTTGTTTGAATAGCTTGATATATCAATGTTTTTAATGAATTAACAAGTAATAAAACATTGATATTTGAACATAAATGGTGTATTATTGATATGATGATACACAGAAAGGATTATAATAATGGCATCTATTTTTGGTGATTATATAAAAACAGATGAACCCATAAAGGTTGATGCAGTTGACAATTTAACATCAAAAGTATTCTGAATTAGTTGCATCACAAAAAGATATAAATGGTAATTTGATTTATCCGTTTTTGTCATTATATACACAGCCCGTTAAAAAAAGCTGAGAGGCCTATTGTGGGTCGTGAAAAAGAAATGGATAGTGTTTTAGCTGCTCTTATGAGAGCTGAGCTTTGTAATGTGATGCTTTTTAGCAGAGGCAGGTACAGGTAAGACAGCACTTGTGCAGGGAACTATGCTTCATGATTCAGATAGACTTTATCTTGAGGTTAATTTATCTAAGATGATTGCTGATTTAACTGACCCAAATCAGATGGCAGATAAGTTAAAACAGCTTTTTGCAGAGACTCAAAAACTTTCGTGAATCACAAAGGCTTGAGATTGTACTTTTTATGGATGAGTTTCATCAGATTGTACAGTTATCAGCAGCAGCAATAGAGGCATTAAAGCCGTTGCTTGCCGATTCAGGAACCAGAGGTGTGCGAGTAATTGCAGCAACTACTTATATAGAGTTTAGAAAATTTATCCAGCCTAATCAGCCATTGGTTGAGCGTTTTTCAGAGAATTAATTTGTCTCAGCCTAATAAAGAAACAACAGTTCAGATTTTTACGCAGTATGGCAAAGAGATACGGAGTTGATAATCAAATTCATGGCGACCATTTGTTTGAAATGATTTATGAATATACGAATAGATATATTCCGGCAAACTCTCAGCCTCGTAAGTCAATTATCATATTAGACTCTATGGTAGGTTGGTATAAATACAAAAAGCGTAAGATGAATTTAAAACTTCTTGCTGATGTTATTTATGAAGCAGAGGGTGTAAATGTTGCATTTAGAGTGGATGCTACAAGTATAAAAAAAGAACTTGATGCTCATGTTTTTGCACAAGAGTATGCAACACAGATGCTTGAGAATCGTTTGCAAGTGTGTGTAGCAGACTTAAATGATAAGTCAAAGCCCATGTCTAGCTTTTTATTTACTGGCTCGACAGGTACGGGTAAAAACGGAAATGACAAAACAGCTTTGCAAGAGTCTTATTTCAGGATGAAAAAGACTTATCAGATTTGATATGACAGAATATGCGAATCCAGATTCTCTTGATAGTTTCAGAAAAGAACTTACGAATAGGGTTTGGGAGAGACCTTATTCTATTGTTTTGTTAGATGAGATAGAAAAAGGCGTGTTCACCTGTTACACGAGTTTTATTACAGGTTCTTGATGACGGTCGTTTAATGGATGAGAATAACCGTGAGGTTGTATTCACAAATGCTTATATCATTTTTGACAACAAACGCAGGTTCAGAAATTTATGAGAGCATTGCTCAATATGCATCTGATGATAGTGGTTCAGGTTTACAAATGAAAAATACGAAAAATATAAGAGACTCTATTGCCGGAACAACAGGTGATAATCATTTTTCCACCTGAGTTACTTGGTCGTATTGACTGTATTATTCCTTTTCAGCCTTTATCTGAGGCAACTCAGATGAATATTGTAAGGGCTAAGCTTGATAAGCTTTGTAAAGAAGTTAAATCTAAGCATAATATAGATGTTGCCATACACACAATAAAGTAGTTGATTATCTGTAAAGGATAATCTTGACACTGAAGCTTCAGCTGGTGGTGCTCGTGCGGCAATTAATAAAATGAATTCAGAGGTCACATCAAAAGTGGCACGATTTATCAATGCTCACCCTGATGTTAAAAGAAATTATCGTTAATGTTGAGGGGATATGGCTTTTGAAAATAAAAATCAGCTTGAAAGTAGAGCATATATAACTGTCAAGCAGAGAACGAAATAACACATAAGAAAGGAAAAAGAAATAATGTTTGGTATTTTTAAGAAGAACAAAACAGATGTACCTGAAACTGAAGCTCCAAAAAAAGATTAAATCTAAGATGAAATCCGGCAAAGGTATGGAAGCTGTTTTGCAGGAATCTGTAGCTGCAACGGTAGAAGCTGAGTTGATTTATAACGAAGCTTTTTATACGACATATAGGTGATAAATCTTTATATGTAGGTTTGCTGTTAAATGTTGATGATATTGGCGGCCTTGATGTTAAATCAAAAAGGATGAGGATAAGGGTTCACTTATTAATGCATTAAATTCAGGAGCATTAAAATCTGTCATTACATCTGATATGATGGCAGACAATAAATTGATTCTTATTCCTGATGCAAATACATTAACAGCAATGCTTGATTACGGCATTTTGGACATTTCACCAGTTACAAATGAGCCTGTTAAGTATACGCTTGTAGCAATACATGTTAACGGTGATAAGATTTCATATGAGCCGTTAGAGCCCTAAAAACTGAAATGACTTATTCTGAGATTTCAGAGCTTTATTGTTAATGATGAGGGCGTAATTGATGATTTATTTGTAGATGAAGATGCAAATAAATCAGATGAATTATTTGAATCATCTGATGATATTGATGATGATATCGAAGATGATGATGATTCTGATATAAAAGATATAGATGATATGGATGACGATGATGATAATCTTGAAGATATGCCTGATACAGATACAGTGACACCTATTTCTGAGGTTAATACTGAATCTGTATCTGAGCCTGATATTTCTATTCCAAATGATGTATCTGATAATCCATATATCTTTAATGAGGAAACAGAGCAGGCTGAAGAAGATGTACCATCTGCTTGGGTTGATGATATCGTTGTTAGAAAGTTCTATTCTGATGATTTAGGTCTTGAGATAACAACAGAGCCGTTTGATGCTCAGTTTTTACAGAATAATCCACCTGCATTATTTGATGAAAATAGGCCGTCAAGCTGGATGAATGACCAGCTTAATGAAATGTCAAGGCTCGCTAATCAGGAACTTAAGAAGCTTCATCAGACTCAGCTTTTTAAGCTTCGTGAGAGATATTTCAGTCTTTTGTCAAAGAGCTGTGACAGAATTCAGCAGGACCTTGACATTAATAATCCTGATACACAGTATGGTCAGATTTACAGTAAGCTTCGTGAAAATCGTGATGATGAGCTGGCAGGTATTCAGTCAAGAGTCGGTCGTAAGGTAGATGACTTGGAAGCTGCTTGGAAGAGAAAGCTTCAGGAAGTAGGTCAGGATGCTGCAAGGGCTGCACAACAGGCATATCGTTCAAGATATTCGGACCAGCATGCAAAAAGATGTTGCAAATATAGAGATGGATGTTCGTTCAATGATTGATGGCGAATATAATGATGCTATTATGAAATGAATGAACGCAGACGTATGGAAGCATCTAAGCTTCTTGATTTAAGTATCTCAGAGACTCTTAACGAGGCATCCGATATGTATACAGGTATTCTTGAGGAAGAGAATGCTCGTTATCAGGAGCTTGAAGAGAATATGAGAGCTTTTTATCGAAGAGAATAGAAGTAATGATATTGCTCGTACAAAAAGTTCTTGAAGAGCAGCTTAATCAGTCACAAAAAGCCGATAAAAGTCCTTGCAGAGCAGACTGAGATTTTAAATAATTATAGAGCTGGAGTGGAATAAAAAGAGACGACCTTAATGCTGAAATTGATAAGATGAGAAAAGATAATTCAATTCGTATTAAGGATTTACAAGAAAGATGCAGACAGAAGAGTTGCTAAGATTCAGAACAGAATGATGCTTTAAATAAGCGTATTGCTGAGCTGAATCAGGAAAAAGCTGATATGCGTTCAGTTGTTGAAAAAGAAATGGAAGAGAGAATGGCTGTTAAGGATTATGAAGCTCAGGCTCTTCGTGATAGACTGGATGATACACATTATATGCAGCATCGTACTAATGTGACCACAGCATATTTGGTTATTGCAGCAACTATTGCCGCTTTATCTATTGGCTTTGTTGGCGGTTCTTACTAAATCTTAATAAGAACGCTGATAATCAGGCTCAGAAACTTATTGATGAGTATAATATAAAGCATGCTTTAGATGAGACGGAGTCAACGAATAATTCAAGTGAATCTGAGACTGTTGCAAATACAGAAACTGTTGATGAAACAATAGAAGATACACAACCTGTTGACCCATCTAACGAAGAATCAACTGAAGTTTCAGTTTCTATAGAGTCTGCTAATTAATATGAGCAAATAATATGAGGGAACTTCATGGTTTCCCTCATTTATTTAATAATTTTATAAAGGAGAAATAAAAATATGGGGATGTTTGATTCTTTTTAATCAAAAAGAAAAACAAACTGGGAAAAAGCTGTCTGAATTAGACAACTCGAAAAAGATGCAGTATAGAGATGTCTATGAAGACCAGCAGCTTGACAGAAGCAATGTGATGGCAAGAAAGTCACCAACATCTCGCATTATTATTGCTGTTGCCATAGCTTTGTTCTCAGGCTGGGTTATGTGGATGTTTGCATCTGTTGTAGCTATGATTAATCATGCACTGTATGGGCATAGTGGTTCAGGTTTGAATTTTTTCAGACCCGGCTAACCTTAGGTTTTAGTTATTATGTCGGTTTTACACCTATAAAGTTTTTATAACTTTACTCACAGTGTTTATTGTATTTGTGGTTTTTATGTATTACTTATGCATAATCTGAATGTACAAAATGCACTTGCTGATACATCAGATATTAATCAGTATCATAATGACCAGCATATAGCTTTTACCCGGAAGAAATCCAGAGAAAGTTTGATTATTTTTCCTGATGTGGGTGCAACATCTGATGTGGTTTTTCATCTATGATATCGCATATGGCTTTTTAAAAATAAAGGCATCAAGAATATTCAGGTTGCAAAAAGAGCTGAAGCTGATATAAAAGATGAAGATGGTGAAATCGTATTATATAAAGGCGAAATTCTTCATGATGATGATGGAAACATCTTATTCGAAGAAAAGCCTATGTTTGATACAGATTTTGCCAATGACTTATTTACTGCTTCATTTATGCCGGATGAGAGACCTGAAGATTTGGCAATGCGTAAGTATTATGATGCAACAGAGATACCTTATAATCCGGTAATAAAAACAGAGATAAACTCAAAAACAAAGAAAAGCCTTATGATACGGTGGCCGACTTAATCAATAACGATTGGGAGTTCCCGTATTATGAACCTCAGCGTCCGGGTGGGGCATATCTTGTGGACGTGGCTCCAGTTAATACCATGGTGTAAATCAGCACTGCATATACAGCGAAAATGTGTATGTACTTCGGGTTAAATGCTTTGAAATGTTGTGATTATGCTATCTTGCCGAAACAGTGATTTGGAAACGATGTGCTGAAAGTTATATTTCCAGGTGTGAAAGCAGAAAAAGAAGATAGATGAATATATGGTTCAATCCTAAGTATTCTTATAAGCAACAGTTTAGCAGAGAACTTGCTAATCGTTGGATGACGAATGCAAGACTTTTCATCGACTAGCCCTTTTGCGAGGGCGGCAGTTTATGATATCGCTTTTATTCATCATAAATAATAAGACCTTAATGTAAAAATCTGTATGGCGATTACAGAAAGAAAAAAATCCGAAATTTATTGCTATTTATTATAATATATGATATAATCCTATTATAAGAGATACTAAAGTATTGATATAAGAAAGGATTATACTATGGCAACAATTAATAAGGAATTAGAGGCATTAACATTAGAACAAATTAATCAAGTAAGTGAACGATTTTTATTTGGGTGGCATGACCCAAAAATATGATGGTCATATTTAGAATTAAAGGTTTAAACCACAAACGAGAAATTTATGGATTAAAAACCTTTAACAAAAGAATGGTCATATGATTTTTAGAATAGAGTATATTAAAAGTCATTTTTCAGATGATGAAATTGAAAAAGCCATCAGTGATTATTGTTTGAATCATGATATGGATTCTGCAAGATGGACCGGAATTGAAGTTCTTAATTGCAGATTTGGTAGAGAATATGCAAAAGCTTTTAAAGAACTTCTTGGTTCAAATAAATGGCGTAAAATATCTGAAACTCATGAGGGTTACAAAGCTTACAACCACACAGATTGAAAAATATGGCGGTGTCGGTGTAGCCGGAAAAAGAAGCTTATGATAAAATGATACTCACTAAAAATTAATAAAAATCGTAATCTTAAGCGTTTTCAGAATCAGTAGGTGAAGAAATTGTTTATGATTTACTTGTTCAAAAGTTTGGTGTTAATGATGTTATATATCAGTATGGTATTCATCCGGCTGATGCAAGATATCCGTATTCTTGTGATTTTTATATAAAGTCATTAGATTTGTTTATTGAACTTAACACTCATTTTTTTCTCATAGTGATTATTGGTTTGACCCGAATAATCAGGATGATGTATTAAAAAGTGAAAAATTGGGAACAAAAAGGTGGTAGGTTTTTAAAAACCATTAAGCAATGGACAATTACGGATACTAATAAAAGAAAATCAGCTAAAGATAATCATCTTAATTTTTTTAGCTTTTTGGGATGGTAGACATATACATAATACTGATAAAAAAATAGTAAAATATAATTATGTGCCTGTTTTAGAGGATTTTAAGAAATGGTATTACGATTATGATTGTGATGTTAATTCATTTTTAAAAAGATAATCCCTCGTAATACTTATTAAATAAATAGTAGTAGGTTAACAAATAGTCAGAGTGGAAATGTATTTTCCACTCACTGTCAATAACTCGAGCCGGAAAAAGGCCAAACCGTGATTGAGCCTACACTTGATATGTGGACTCGTGAAAGAAATCCCAATAATATGGTCATCATGACCCAAAGGGTGAGCTTTTGTGTAAGTTTTATGTAAGAGGAACTGTAAGAGGTTTCCAAATCGTACAGTTTAACTTAATCAATGCGATGAAAACTGATATTTATAATCCTCTTGGTCTTGCAGCAGATGCTGCTCGTGAGAGTGATTTCACAAAGGCAGCCTTATATGTAGAAAACATTGCAGAAGTATTCTTCCCTGTAGATGATGGTGGTGACGACCCTGTATGGCCTAACGCAGCAAATAACGCATTTAAGAGAGCTGCATACGGTCTTATAGACTATTATCTTGAAGAAGAAAAAGAGCTTCTTGCATATGCTGAAAAAACCAAGATGGATGAAAAGGTGCTTGCAACTAAGATAGATGTTATGTGGGGTAAAGTTACTCTTTATAATACATATCAGTTGTTCGTACAGCTTACAAGTAAAAAGCTTAAAAATCCTGCTGTTGAATTTACTAAGAAAGCAAAAGCAGGTGAGTTTGAAGGCTTATCTGAAGAAGATTATCAGGAAAAACTGGCTGAAGTAGAAGCTCAGTCCGTTTTATGGGAAGATGCTCCTGAAAAGATTTGTTGACGTTATATTTTTAATGCAACAGATGCGTTACCTGTTAACTCTATGAGGGCGACTGGTAGCCAATGCAAATAATGCATTAAGGGCTATAGCTGGTGCTGAGAAGATGCTAAGTTCGGTTTTCGGAATAGCAATTACAGCAATGTCATTCTTTACTGACCCTACAATTTCAACACTTACTTCAGGAACGCCATCACAGAATGTGGACCTTGCCGGATTATCTTTCCCAAGAATGTTAGGGTGTAAGATTCCATAGTCATTTCTTAGAAAGCTCCATTTGATTGGTATGCAAGCAAAATGGATGTCTTATGATGATAAAATTTTTACAAAACCATTGGGAAAAAGTTTTTATCATGAGGATTTGATTTCTCGTGAGGGTTGGGCAAAATATTATTTCGAGGGCAAATATGCAAGAGAAGTGGCATATGTAAAACTTGAAATAGTAAATCCACAAACAGGTATGCTCATAAAAGTCATTTTACTTCCAGTTTAGGAAGTCATATATGACTTCGCTTGATGCCCGTTACTATATTACGGACCCGATTCAGGGAACTAAGTTAGTTAAGAACGGTGTCCTTGTGGAACTTATGAAGTCGAAAAGACGATAATAAGTTCTATAAAAAGAAGAGCACATTTGAGCAAATTAAGATAGTAGATGTGTTATCATCAACTAAAAAGAAAGAGTGAATACAAGTGCTATTATTCAGAATACGGTAAAGATATTCTGAGAAACCTAAAATGATATTCCTTGTTACTCCACCACATTTGATGAAATATGCGAAACTTATCTTGATATTAATCAAGCAACTTGTAGACCTTAACTTTGACAAATCATATATGACTAAATCGAGTCAAAAACCGCTTTATAAGACAAGATTTATGTTAGATGAGCTTGGAAACTTACAGTCAGAGGGACATGGTATACAAGGATTACAGACTGATTTGTCTATCGGTCTGGGACAGAACAACAGTTTACATTAATACTCCAGACCCTTCAGCAGAAAATTATATTTTTAATAATATAAGAAAACTGTGCCTATTTGTAATGAGTGGGTACTTTTACATCAGATTAAAAACTGGGAGAAAAACTTTAAGAGCCTGCTATCCACAACATAATTAGAAACGATAAGTGTGATGGGGCGAAGCAGAAAGAAATTGCAGGATGATTGCATGGTGAAATAAAGCTGATATTTATTGTATCAGTCCTAAACAATCAATTAGAACCTTGATAATTGAATAATTACATATGTGTATTCTCAATATACATCTATTATGGTATAATTAGTTAAATAGTGATGTTAAAGGGGAATATAATTGTGTTGGAAAATTTTAATCAGTAATAAATATGGTTTTATTAACAGTCATAGATAAAACAGATGATGAAATTACATCAAAGGTTTATCGAATTAAGAGATGGCTTTGTAAATGTGAATGTGGAAAGTTGATTGTTACTAGAGGTACTTCTTTAAAAAGTGGTCATACTAAAGGTTGTGGTCAAAAACATCGTAAATATGAAATATTGGATGGACAAACATTTAGTAAGTTGACTGTTATAAGACAAGCTGAGGATTATGTCTTAAAAAAATGGGAAACGCATGATTCAATGGTATTGTCAATGTAGTGTGGTAATTTTATTATTACAAAAGGGTACGTCTTTAAAAAGTGGACATACAAGGTCGTGTGGTTGTGCTCATGAGTGATGGTGCAATGGGAATAGGATTGCAGGATTTGACAGGTCAAACTTTTGGTAGATGGACTGTTTTACATGAGGATGGTCGTAAGAAAAGAACCTCGTGGTAGAATTGTTCCCATGTGGCGATGTAAATGTGCTTGCAGTGAAGAAAGAAGTATCAGAGGTGGCACATTAAAATCCCAATAATAGTTTATCATGTGGTTTGTTATAAATATGAACTATTAAAGGAAAAACTTCACAAGGCTTTGGGCTTTCAAGTTTGGAAGAAAATGTAAAAAGCCTATTTAGATTCGATTAGGTGTTTATTATGAAACGCAATATATTTATTCAGACTTAAAAGTGAAAATCTGGTTATCCATTATCTTATGATTTTTGGTTTATAAAAATGATAAACCTTATGTTTTGATTGAATGTCAAGGTTTTGCAACATTATAAAACCAGTTGATTATTTTGGTGGTGAAAAAACAATTCAAAATACAACAACAGAATGACCTTTTGAAGTTAAATTATGCAATTAGACATAATTTACCATTATTGTATGTACCATATACAGCAAACACATATGATTTGGTTATTCAGTTATTAAAAGCTTGGTTTTAATAAAAGAGTTTGTTCAGTTGAGAATGCTCATAATAAATTATGGGTAACTCTTATCGACTAGAGGATTGCGTCCTCGTTAGCTATCCAAGCGTATGGGATGAGCGAAAAATAGATGGTTCGATGGCTGTTATATATAACAGCACAGGATTAACATATAGTCACGACACGCCTTGTAATGAGGGTGCTATGAATTGACATAGAGCTTGTGTTGCGAACAAGTGAAAGACTTCGTTGAGGGATGTATATGGTGAGTCGGTGGATAAAAATTATTCAAGGAAATGCTCAGCCTTTAACTATCTCGTATAGCAACACCTACCGGTTGGAAGCTATGAGAGATATGCAGGTTGGGGATGAAGTTTTAACACCAAATGAAACAGTGACAACTGTTACAGGTGTTTATCAAAGAGCAAACGCCAGTATATGATGTTGAACTTCGTGATGGTTTCACACGCAGAAGCTTGTAATGAGCATTTGTGGGATACTGTTAGATATAAAACATCTATTAAATATTTAGGTAAAAGAGATGAAAATGGTCATCGCTTGGCATGTTGGTACAGGTGAGAATGGTCGTACATTTACATCAGTAAATGAAGTTATGTACTGATGCATTAAAAGGTATGTAGATAAAAATAGACAAATTTAGTTGCCTGTGATTCAAACCATTGGCATACTCTGAAAAAAGATTTAAGTATAGACCCATATGTTTTTGGGTGCTATTTTGGGTGATGGTCATATATCCAGTCAAATGGTGTTGTTAAATTCACTTGTGCTGATTCAGAAATAATTTCTGAAATCACTCTGTAGAGGGTGACGAAGTTGTTGATGATTTAGTTCATGGTGAGCGTAGAGCGCATTGGTTATAGAATCAATGGTTTGGGTTCTCGTTTGAAAAGCATGTAGGGTTTGTCAGGACTTGAGTCTTATGAGAGTTTATACCAGAATTGTATTTATATGGTGGTGTAGAACAAAGAATTGACCTTTTAAGAGGTTTAATGGATACAGATGGTACTATTAGTACAAATTCTGAAATGGAATTTAGTTCATCTAGTGAAACATTAGCATTAAATGTACAGGCTCTTGTTTACGTTCTCTTGGTGAGTCGTGTTTCTATTAACATTAAAAAGTAATATTATGTGTACAGCACCAAATCGAGCTTACACCAAAAGAAGCAGAGAACCAACTTATCGTGTACTAAAATATAAGATTATCAGGTATTAATCCGTTTTTATTAAGCCGTAAGGCGTGATAGATGGTCTGATAGAGACGATGAGTTCAGTAGAGTGGTTAAAGTCACATATCTTCGTGATGATAGTACAGTGTATTAGTGTGGCTGATGAGTCACTTATGTATATACTGATGATTATATTTCCGCACATAATACGAGCAATATCGTATTCCTTAAATCAACAGATGACTCTATGCTTGATACCTTGCAGAAAATGTCAGGAGCAACACATAGGTCTTATACAGATTCTAAGACTATGTACCGTGATAAGCAAAGAATCTTTATGCAGAACGAGTCAAAAGTAATCGTATACTATGACACGACAAAGAAGTGCCTGTTATCAGTTATAATGATATGGCATTTATATCGCAAGTAACAGCATTATTTTCAGAGCAGGAGATGCCCTATGTTGGAATCGTATTGAGACAGTGCTCCAATGTCATGGAGATTGTTTACAAATACAATAGTACATGCCGGTCACGAGTATTCATTACAGACTATTCCTACATTATCATCAGCTCTTGACTTTGATGTTCGTAAGAATCAGCCTGACTTTACTCAGATGCTTAACAAAGCGTATGGAGCAGGCTATTATCTCAGTCAAAGCTAAGACAGCATATCAGACAGCTTATGGTTGTTCAGATTATCAGATGTCACAGCTTGACACCTGATGTTTTATCTCGATGATATTGAGCATTATCAATGCATATCTTCGTAAAAAGAACGAAGAAGAAAATGATAACGAAGATACTGGCTTTGATTATAATAATCAGGTGATTGGATATGGCAGATATGATGGATAATCCGGAAGTTCAGGCTGAAGCTGATGCAGCTACAAAGAAAAGATGCCCATGAGAGAAAGAAATTTGCTCAGGGTAAGATTTCACCGGCAGATTTAACATCTGTTGCAGGACAGAGCAAATCACAGTTTGGATAAAGCAGACATTGTGTGCAGTCTTTTGTTGATGCAATGGGGAACTCAGACAGGATACTGAAAACTTTAGATTTAATAATGGTGATTTGTATTCAGCTGATGGTAGAACACTTTATATTCAGAATACATCTAATAGCGATGATTTAAAGATTCTTAATCAGGCTGCAAAAGATACATCTACAGGTGTATATGCTGATAGTAATATCGAGCAGCACGCATCTTATCAGGTAACTGATGAGTTTATCAGATTCTGTAGCTAGTCGTGATAGATGGGATTTTGCAAACGGTAAGTTTGAAATCTTAATGAGCAATAGAATCGAGAATTAATAAATTAGGGCCCACTGTTATAAGTGGCTCTTTTTATTATATTTATTTCATATATGTTGATATATCTACATTATGTGCTATAATATTCTTATAAATCAGTGAATTATTAAAGGATAGATATAGATTATGAGCGATATTGTTACAAAAAGATGTTAAGATTACAGGTAAATTAATATCATTATTTAAAGAGATTGCCCTAAGCCTGACGGTTGGTTTGGTGGACTTTTTATATTCAAAAAGAGTTAGGTCAAGTCAGTGTTACAGGAATTTGTTCTATTAAAGTTAATATCGGTTTACATCTTGATATTATTGCAGACCTATATGATTCATCATATGGTAAGCAATATAAGGCGACAACCGTAATAGTGAATACAGGCTCTAAAAAGCATTAATTGCTTATTTATCAAGTGCCAGATTCCCTAAAAATCGAGCTGTTACTGCTGAAAAAATAGTTGATGCTTTTTGCACTGATACATCTTACATTAACTATGAATCAGAGACACTGTTCAAGCAACATGTCATTTATCAGATGCTCAAATGGCTATACTTCACAACAGGTATAGTTGATGATAGTGTTGAAAATCAATTACAAAAGGCGTATCCACATCTTGGTGCAACAGCTGTAACCCAAATTATTCGAAAATAGAACATTAGGTGTTTCTTTTAAAACTATAGCTGCTAAAATAAATTTTAATCCATATAGATTGCTTGAAATAGATGGATTAACTTTTAAAAAGTTGATGAAGTGGCTCTTCTTGATTGTCAATTATCATGGGATGATTTTAGACATTAATGAAATACTATAGTTCATGAAGTCATTTTTAGAAGAGAATAGAAGTACTTATTTGGATTTAAATAGTCAAGATAATCTTGAGATTATTAAGAGAATATTTTTGTTAATATAATAGCAATCAGTTAATCAAACATTTATTGCTGATGCTATACAAAGATTAATAGCTGATAATACTTTTTATCTTGATGGAACAATTATTTCTCTTTTATAAGGCATCATTGCAGGTGAATTCCCTGATCCTCAAGCCAGGCAGGATTTGTTTTTGGCAGGAGGCCGGGAGAAATATTTTATATATATGTGTAAGACTTATTCCAAATATTTTAGTTTGGTTTTGTATCAACTATAACAGAGATTCTTTAAAACTAAAATTATATATTGATACATTGATCCATGAATTGACATCCTGATTGATTTTGAATGCCTGGCCTGCGGCTGCTAGTTTATTATTTTATTTTTATATTAAATTAATTTACCACTGTTTTCAGTTATTACATTTTTAGATTATTAATAAACACTGCTAGCCTTTACTGAGCTGGGTGAAAATGCCCAGTTCAAGTCAGCTGAAATGCTCCCAGTGCAGTCATTCTGACCTTTGATGTTACAGTTTAATTCATCTGACATGCTGTTTTTATCTTGGGGACAAGTGAGTGACCATTGCAGACAATAAAGATGGATAACTAGTCCTGAATGATTATCTAAAATGTTATGGAAGTTCAGTTTGATATGGATGAGACTTCCTTTCTTCAAGGTAGGTTCTTGACATACCGAATAAGTGGGGACACTAATGCAAAATCATGCAATAAATGCCTATTTTTAATGATATAGGTAGGGTATTTTTAGTGGTGGTGTAATTTTACATAACAATCTTATGCATATGATATGCTTAAACCATGGTATATCTATCTTTGGTTTCATGGTTGTAAGATATTGCCAACGATAGTGGATACATGGCTATGAATGATATAATAAGGGGCCATATTTCAGTTCTCAGTTCATTTGGTTCAATTCATCTCCATGTTGGGATTCAGGAAATATTGGTTTTGATCTGGACATGTTGCCTGACGGTGTCTTGTGGTTGGGGTGCTGGGTCTTGGGTCTGTTCTGGGCAAAGTATTCCATCGCTGGGCCAATCTGGGTGGTCTGGGGTTCAGTGTCACAATCACGGCTCCATCGGCAAGGACCTGACCAGCTGTCAGGCTGTGATTTTATCACAGGGTGGCCCGTCTGCCGGTGGGGCTCTGCCTGAGGAGCCAATTCTTTTTTTCTCCTCCGTGGGCGTCTTTCTTCTTTGCTTCCATCAACTCGGCTGTTTGGATCTCATCATGTCACCCATCCAGCTCACCTGTCCAGTATGATCGAAGTCCATCAGCCAGGTGTTCATGGTCTTTTTGGGATATGCGTTGATCAATTAACATGGTATCCATCGGATGAAACGTCAGGGATCATTGTCAGTCAGTGGCCTGTGGAGCCTCTTGGCACGGTTGGGACTCATGACCTGTCCGCCGCCGTGTGGTCAGATCTGGGGCGGATGTACGGACGTCAGATCGGGCTGGGTGATGACAGGGTCATGGTGGTGCTCCGTGACCGGCGCTCTCAGCCATTTGTCAGACGGTCTCCGTGACGTTGGTGCCTCGTGCAGTTGGAATAGATGTCTGCTCTGGTGCGTGCTGTTGCTGGTATAGAGCATGTCGTGGCCGGCCGGGCAGCTACCATTCCGCCAGCCTCGATGGCACGACCATTCTGCCTCAGGGTCAACGCCTCATCGCCATCATCGCCGGAATCTGTATGTAGACATGTGTTCGGGCATTCTGCGAGGACGGCGGGCGCATGGGTGATTGGGGAATGCGACAATGCTCGTGGAATATGTGTGGGATGGTGGGCACGCTGGCATGGTGGCTGGTCGTCATGGCAGACTGACCTCTGCCGAACTCGTCATTCTGTCGGACAAATCACAGGCCGCCATTGTGAGAACCGGATTGTCCTGAATGATCTATGTTTTGTGCGCGATGGTGATCGCTGGTCAGCAGGCGGTTTGGTGGCTGACGGTGTTCAGTGGTGGGGGCGACCATGGTGCTGAGGTTCGCTGGATGAGACGGGGTCCATTCGGGACCTGTGCTGATGTGCCGTCTGTGATCCGTTGGGCCAGCGGGGTCGGTTCTGCGCCGTGGGCTCTGATTCTGGTGCCGACTGCTCGTGGACCTGGTCTGACGACGGTGGCTGAACGGAACCCAAACCGTGATTCAAACCAGTGCCGCCTCCGCTCGCCGCAGACCGTCGTCGGCAACCTCGACCCGCCTCCGGTGGGTTCAGGGGTGGCCTGCAGATCGGCGCAGGTGGTGCTGGCGCCGTTGACGGATATGATCATAGTAACCTAAACATAATGGTCAGCAAATCTTTCGGGTAATGCCAGTGGACGATCACGGGCAGGCTGTCTGTTGTCATGCAGTGCGTCGAGCCAGTGTGGCCGTTTGCGACCAAATGTGCAGTCGTTCTGCCACCTGTGCCTGAGCGACATCCCGGCCACCTCTTTGCAAATGGTGGCATGGCGGCCTCCGCAGGTGCTCGTTACGCAGCTGCTGCGTGGTTTCATCACGGTTCGGCGGCCACCTGCTGGGCGTTTGCTGGACTCAGGCACCTGTAACGGTCGCGCCAGCTCGTTGGTGTTAAGGCTCATGCAGCCTCGCCGCTGGCGGGCTCGGGTGCTGCCGGTTAAAGCGGGCATTCGCAGTAATTTTGTCCGCCCGACTCGCCATGCATCCTCGGCAGAATCTTCGCTTGTTCGCAACCTGGCCTCTATGTGGTCGCAGCACCCCATTGACGATATCTGCTGTGTAATGTAACGGCCGTCGGTCTGGCTCGGCTCGTGTCACAGCGGATGGCAACAGGGTCACCCGCGGGCGTATCGGGCATTCAACTGAACAGGCTGCACCGGTGAAACCGAGCAGCTGAATGGCCGGGCGTCATGCTTGTTTGCTACGCCAGCAGACGCATTGTCAGTGTTGGTGTCTGGTGCAGTTTGTTTCAAGATCGTTCTGTTGTGTTCGGGGTGTTTCACTGCAGGCTGTCCGGCTGGTTTATGTTGCCGAACCGGCGTTCAATCAGGAACGCCGAATTTGAGCCAGATCGTAGGGATGGATGACCGGTTACTGCTGGTCCTGAATAAACTCATGCGTTCATGGGCTGATCGGTGTCAAATGAGCTTTGGAGCGAAGTGAAACCGCGGTGCGCTGATGAATCGGCGGCCGTGATAAACCGTATTGGACTGATGACGCGCATGCTCTTTCTTCTGCAATTACCTCTTGCAGCCAGGTGGTCTGCAAGATGCGACCATCGTAAAACAGTCCGTCTATGGCTGACCACAGATCTCGCTGGCCCGCAGCCGCCTGGTGACCCATCGCACAGGACGGCCTGTGTGAGATTGCCGCCTCGTGTTCGACGGATGCGTTTCGGACATGATCACCGGCGCGGTCGACACCAGGTGTTGTCCGTCAATGTTCATGTTTGATGTTTTGACCGGCCTGGTGACCGCTGGAAGTCTCTGGTGACGATCGACTCCGTTCACGTTTACAAAGCCGTCGATCAATTTCGTCGTCTGCTATCTGTGACTGATGATAACCATGTTGTGCCGTTAGTTTTCGCTGTCTATTCGCTGTATCGCTGTTATTATATGGATGTGTTGAGGCCACATGTATTCGGTGTCAATTTAGGTTCTTGTGGGGCGGTTTGAACTCGTTGAGCCTGTTTGTCAGTGCAGGGTGGCAGTGTGTCAGATGAGATTTCGCGTATTTCATCCCGGAAATGGTGGAAGCTGAGGTGTCATTTGGGTTCTCCAGAATGTGAATAATGGCCTTGTTCACTCTTTCTTTTGGTTGACATCTACTAACAGTACAACTCAGGAATGTGCTCTTCTTTATGGAACTTATCTTTCGACTTCATGGGGATCACAAGATTTTCGTTAATAACAACAATTCTGAATCGGGTCAAACGGGGCGTCAGGCTGAGGTCGTAGCTGTTGACTTCTGGGGCTGGAGTGGGCATTTGTGAGCATGCTGATGGTTTGTTCCAGGATTTTGTTGCCACTCAATTTTTTCGTCGTGGGTGGTTTGTGGGTCTTGTCGTGTGGGTTTGTGCGTACCAGTCAGATGGACTGGGGCGGGCTGTGGAGATCTGCAGCTGGCGGGCTGGTCCGGCAAGATCCCATTCTGTGGTTCTGAAGTGTTGGTGAGATCAGTGAGATGTTGCTATGATTATTCGAGGCCGAACTTAACGTCGCACCGGCTATGATGCGTGTTTCGTTGATCACCTCATGGGGATGACGGGCCAACGTTCGATGAAATATCGGCAAATGCTGGAGCATCGAGCGGACTGAGCCGGCCGGTTTTCTGATCTTCTTCAGATAACCAGCTCACCG
>BNJV01002692.1_pt1 | contig 84082 bp, 110 predicted proteins | sample 8540591 | NCBI WGS metagenome assembly BNJV01 (sample SAMD00202457, study PRJDB9452) | human saliva metagenome | host: Homo sapiens
CGGGCTTTGTAAGATAGAAGCGACAGAATAGAGCAGAATAAAAGTGTCTGCGGAATCAAATTACCCCGTAACGAATCCGGAAGGAATAAAGTGATATGTTTTATACCGACTTCTCCTTCTTCCTATACGCCTCCCATGCTTTTGTACCGCATAGATTCCCGACATTCGTCCGGCTCAAGAATCACTGCCTCTTTTCCGAAACGCCGAAAATATGCTCCAGCTGTAGTCTTGGCCAGTGGAAATACAGCGTATTCCTCTTTTTCAAGACATCCGGTCTATTTTTGGTGACAAGATGAGAACTTCTGCATACGCCTTTTATCGGTGAAGAGAACTTTCTTAGCTACACTTTTTGGATGCAGATTGGGGGCTTCTTCCGGCAATTTCCTGTAGTTCTGCTTTGCGGCTTTCGATCGGAAGAAATTTATCGGAAGAAGTAAAAGAGCATGAATCTGGAGATACGGAAAGTTCGGGAATTCCCTGGCGTGGTCCGTACATGCAGAAGATAATTGCATTGTTCTTCTTTGGATGCGGCAATAAAAATAAAGGGGCAAACCGTGAAATGCAGTTCAGGGGCGGAGGTGGAAGAAAGAAGCTGATGATGCTGTTCTTCTGCATAGCGGCATTTAACTCCAAAAAGGTATCTTGGAAGAGAAATTTTTCCCTATCTTTTCTGGAAATGGAAAGGTAGGAGCTGAAAAATCGTTTAAATATTGGGAGAGAGAAACCCGGGTGAGCATATTACTTTCAATGGAACGCATAATATTTAAGGAGCGACCGCTGACCGTCAGGGTGATGGCGGCGTTTCGCTCACTTTTTAATGTAGAACGAGTATTTTCTCCCGAGCCTGCGGCAGTTTTGCCTCGCAAGGGTATCCTGCGTAAAAGCGCAGAATATCCCGTTCCGGTCTTCGAAGATACGTATTCATGATTTTATCCGCGATGGCATCGGCGTCTTCCCGGGAAATCGAGGAAAAATGCACTAAGGTCGGACAAAATAGTATCCAGTAGCGCTTTCCTTTGTTTCACGATATTCATCAAAATATTGGAGTAAAAGCTCCTTCAAAAATCCATTCAGATTTATAGAGCCATCCTTTTTATAAAATCAAAGAGCTCCGCATCATTCAAAAGGCGTAATCGCATCTCTTCCGGAATATAAATCTTGTACTTCTCCGTCATGATTTCCTCCTTCTTAAAAGAAAAATACCCTATTCGAATTCCCCCATAATGGACTTGTTCAATGTCATAATAATAACGAAAACACAATACTTATACAATGAATTTGGGGTTGAAAAATATTTATATTCCTCAGCTTTTATCTCCTGAAAAATCGGTATATCATAAAGGCACGAAAGACACATACAGCAAACAAGTGTATTTGAATTTGGATTAAATGCGGATGGTTCATCCTGTGTCATTGTATGTCTTAGTGGATTTCCACTAAGTATAACTTAAAAACAGTCGGAAAGATACTAACAGCAAAAATATGTGATACCTGGCTGAGATGGCCGGCGTAGGGCTGAAAGTCCCGGCGCTTTCGGGGTGCAACTCCCCTGCTGGAAGGAGCGAATACTCCTTACCTTATAAAGTATCTTGTGGCTGTTTCTTTTTAGAAGGAGGTAGGAGCAATGTTTTTAGAGGAATTAAGAAAAGAAGAGAATCTGACATATACGGAGAATGGCGCTCTTACCAACAGGAGTACGAACTCTTATTGTTTGGATCTTTTTGCTACCATTGGGGCTCTACGAAATGCAGAAGACAATGAAATCATTTCCCGATTTATCAAGGCCTATACGGAAGACAGAAATATGGCGATGAAGATTCTTTTCTTCGCAAGGGATATCCGAGGAGGACTTGGGGAGAGAAGAGTGTTTCGGTCTATACTAAAAGTGGCTATCTCTTCATGAGGCGGATTCCTTCGGAAGAATATTGCAAATGTTCCCGAGTACGGAAGATTCGATGACCTGCTTTCTCTTTTGGACGGACCTTGCGAAAAGGATATGCTTAGCTTCATAAAAGAACAGTTGGAAAAGGATCTTTCTGCCCTGAAAACCGGAGAGAGTGTCTCTTTACTGGCCAAATGGCTTCCTTCCGTGAATACCAGCAATAAAGATAGCGTTAAAAAGTGCTAAGAAACTTGCAAAAGCTTTTGGGATTTAGCGATGCAGAGTATCGTAAAGTCCTTGTTCACTGCGGGCAGAAATAAAGTTGATGGAGAATTATCTTCGGGAGAAGGATTACTCCTTTTCCTATGAGAAGCAGCCTTCTAAAGCCTTGTATAAGTATAGACTGGCTTTTCTCAGAAATGACAGGGAGAGATACTCTGCCTTTTTGGATAAGGCGGAAAGTAATCCTTCTGTAATGAATACGGGAACCTTGACGCCCTGTGATATCGCAGCATCCATTATTCATAAAAATATAGTGGAAGCGGAAATCACGGAAGAAGAACGCCGTTCGATGGACGTCACCTGGAAGGCACTTTCCCGACTATACAGGGGCGGAAAATGCTCTTGCTGTAGTGGACGGATCCGGTTCCATGTATTGTAACTGGGGATCCGGATACATGCCGGCAGCAGTGGCACAGTCTTTGGGGATTTATTTTGCGGAGCACAACAAAGGGCTGTTTCAATAATCATTTTATTACCTTTTTCTGAAAATCCGAGATTGGTGGAAGTGCAAGGGCGGGATATTGTGGATAAAACTTACGTACTGCATGAGTTTCAATGAGTGTGCCAATACGGATTTACAGAGAACTTTCGACTTAATTCTGAAGACGGCCATTCAAAAATAAGGCAAAGCAGGAGGAACTCCCGGAAAAACTCTATATCATTTCGGACATGGAATTCGACTATTGTGCAAACCATGCGGAAATGACGAATTTTTGAGTGCGCAAAAAGAAGTTTGCAAAAGTATGGCTACAAGCTTCCGCAAATTGTATTTTGGAATGTGGAAAGTAGAAAACCCGCAACAGCCAGTTACGAAAAATGAGCAGGGAGTTGCCTTTGGTGTCCGGCGCTTCTCCACAGATTTTTCCATGCTTTCCGAGGGGATTTTAGATCCCTATTCCTTTATGCTGGAAACACTATCTTCCGAACGCTACCAAAGATTTTGTGCGTAGAGAGGGAAATGTATGTTTAATATAGAGGAAAGGTCAATAAGGCAGTTTGTTTTGCATCAGTGGTGGAGGACTGCGCCATTCAACAAATAAAAAGAATGTGACTACGACTTCACAGCCGGAGTCAAATCGTATTATGCCGGATGTGCATGCCGGGAAGGGTGCACGATTGGGACGACAATGACGGTTCACGATAAAGCGGTTCCAAATATTGTGGGTGTAGACATTGGCTGCGGAATGTATACGATTAATTTGGGGAAGATGGAAATAGACTTAGAAAGATTGGATGAGGCTGCGCACTTTTATTCCGTCCGGAATGAGCGTATGGGATAGAGAACAGGGAAGAGTTTGACTTAGAGGCATTTCACTGCTACGGGCAGCTTAAAAATCCAAATCGTCTTCGGAAAAGTCTGGGAACTCTTGGAGGAGAAATCATTTTATCGAAGTGGATATTTCGAAAGACGGAACGAAACATCTTGTTATTCATAGCGGAAGTCGAAAATCTCGGAAGCAGGTAGCAGAACTGTATCAGAAAAATCGCTATTGAACAGCATAAAGGAGTCACAGACATTCCGAGGACTTATGTTACCCTATACGGAGAGACTTTACAAGACTATCTCCATGACGTTGAACTATGCCAGCATTTTGCAAAAAGAAATCAGGGAGATTATGGCGAGATTATTTTCGAAAAATGCAATTTATGTGGAACAGATGCTTTTCATACTGTACATAATTATATTGATTCGAGAAATGATTCTTCGAAAAGGCGCTATAGCAGCGCATGCAGGAGAAAAAGTTCTTATTCCTATCAATATGCGAGATGGAAGCCATTCTGGCTCTTGAAAGGAAATCCGGAATGGAATTATTCCGCACCGCATGGGGCAGGACGGGTTATGTCAAGAACTAAGGCGCAAAATGAACTCAGCATGGAAGAATACCGGGAAAGCATGAAGGGATTTATTCAGAGTTCCATTAATCAAGCGACCTTGGATGAGGCGCCAATGGCTTATAAGTCTTTGGAGGATATATTAAATGTCTTGGAGAATACGGTGGATATTATAGAAGTGTTAGAAACCGATATATAATTTTTAAAGCGTCTGAATAAGAAAAAGAATTTGTGCGTGAAAAGAGGGAGAAAAAGCGGAAAATGCTGAGACAGTACAGCATTTTTCCGCACTCATAACGAGTCTTGTCTCAAAGCGTGCGATATCTCGTTCTTAATGAGTGCCGCTTGAAGTGTAGGGATTTAGGCTTTTCATTTAGAACATCTCTGCAAGTTCTCTCGCTGAAGCCACCACAGTCTTTATCTGACGAGCGGTTTTCTCCACGTTCCATTTTTCCATGCCTTCTTATTCTTTGGAGGAGTGAATAAGGCCAAGTCGCTTTTCACTATCAAGCAAATTCGGTCGTCGTTTAAGGGAAAAGCCTAACCCGGAAGAAATTTGTCTGTCAAACCAGGAAATCATAGTCGGTGTCAGAAATTTTTCGCGCAGCCTGTTCATCGGTGCAGAAAATATTGTCATGCTCATTATGGGTAATATCTTCTACATCGATTTTTCTTTTCTCCGTCACAGGCAGGAAAAATGCCCTCCATTTGTTTCTTTCCCACACTTTCTCCGTGGGAACAATTCTGAGTTGTCCTTCAAAAATGGGAGTGATACTGCAAAGTGTAAACTTGTCCGAATTCGTATAAACCTTTCGGTCTTTTCCTTTTTGAGATAAGGCAGTATCGGTGATTTTTCAGGCCATTTTGCTCCTGCAAATCAGTAAGCCGTAGGGAAATAATAAGAAAAATCGGTACAGCTTTTCTGAATTCATGAAGAGGAAGTGCTTCACTCATTAAATTCTGCATTGGGAAAAATAATATTGATTATCGGAGGTATCTGATTCATATAAGTTTCCTCAGTCTCCGGCAGTTTTATTATTTTTAAAGATAAGACTAATCACTACGGCTAAAATGAATGAGCCTACGATACCAAGGAAAGAAGCAATGATTATCCTGAAAACAATTTTTCATAAAGCAGAAATCTGCCAGGAGAGAGAATAAAGTGCCTCTCAGGATTATTATCGGGATAGGCAAAACGAGAATACTTAAGAACGAAAGAATGGAGAAAAATGCAAAAGGCACCATGGGGTTTTCTTTAAAGTAAAAACTTCTCTTCATTAATTTTTCGAGCCTTTTGAATTTCGGAGATTTTCACAGTTCTCTAAGCTGCTGTTGTTCTTCTTTCGTTAATTCAATTTGCTGCATCTTCATTCCTTTCTTATATTTGGATTTATGCTGGAACTTTTTAAGTATAGCACAAAAAGAGGTCTTGTGGATGCAAAGAGATGAAAGGATCTATATAAGACTAACTATTAATGGTCAAGCATAAAATTTAGATTTTTCAGAATAAAAATACGGAAACGTATTTTTAGATAGATTAGTACATTGAAAACTGTATGACGAATAGAGCATCAGCGATGATGCTCTCAGAAAAAGATTATGAGCTAATTTAACTTATAAAGGCTGATATGACGTATGAGTTATTTCCATCCGAAAGATGGTTCTGACAAGCTTTTTAACCACATGGCTTATTGCGACATAGTAGTGCTTGCCTTCTGCCCGTTTTTGACAGATAAAGCCTGAATCGCTCGTCCCATACAGAAGCATATATAGCAGCATTGAAAAGTGCGTAACGCAGATACTTAGAGCCACGTTTTTCCATGCGAGCATAAGAAGATATTAGCTGTCCGGACTGGTACGTAGACGGAGATAGTCCTGCATAAGCAAGAACTTGATCTGCATTGCTAAAGCGTGTAAAAGTCTCCAATCTCTGCCAGAATCATTGCACCCATACGATACTTGATGCCGGGAATAGTTGTAATTGGAGAACCACACTCATCCATGATTTTTTGAATGGACTGCTCGACTTCTTTAATATCGGAAGACAGTGTGTCAATTCGGCGGATTGTCTGCCTGAGTTCCATTGATTTAGCAGGCATAAGTGATCCGATAGAAGATTTTGCAGTCTCTCTGATTTCGATGGCCTTTTCACGACTCATAGTGCCCTTTTGAAGAATCAGCAAGTAGAGCTTTCAGGTGGGTGAGATTGGAACTTGCGATAAAATATGCTCCGGCAGTTCCTGAAGAAGACGGTATACCGAGTTCATGTGCAGAGTCGAAACAAGAGACTCAAGTTCCGGGAACAGGATGTTTACAAGCCTAGATACTGAAGTTTTCAGTTTCGCACGTTCTTTGACAAGCTCAAAACGATAACGAGTTAATGACTTAAGCTCCTCGCTGTGGTAGGATGTACCTGTATAGGGCTTGAGTGTCTTATCAGTCACAAGCATTTCAGCAATGGAGCGGGCATCGACTTTATCCGTTTTCGTCTTTCTAAGGCTTTGACCTTTTCTGTAAAGATTTGTATGTAACGGATTGATGACAAAGGTGTGGTAGCCATGGTCAAGAAGTGATCCCAGAATGTTGTAGGAATAGTGACCGGTAGCCTCGAGTCCTATTTTTATCTGAGATTTGTCCTTTGAGACTGACTCAATCTTGTGGAATAATTCTCCATAGCCATCGCTATTGTTCCGTATCGTAAAGACTTGGAAAAGTTCTTCGGTATCTGGGCCAAGGATACAACAGTCATGCTTATCCTTAGCAACATCAATTCCAATGTAAATCATTTAGTAAATCCTCCTGTAAAAAGTGTTTGATGCTGTTATCGACCCACAGGGCTCTTTGCTGATTGTATCCTCGTTCTACATAAACCGTCATGCGGTATCTAACTGATCAACAATGTAACAAAGAGGCTGTGGTTGGAGCCTTACAAAAACCGTCGCGCGGTAGGAGATTGGAACCAATCCACAGCATCAGATAACAATAGTAGCTGATTACCAAGAACAGGTAAAGAAAAGCTACAAATTAATAATACGAGGAGAAAGAGTTTTAGCAGGTCTTTTGTGCTATGATATTTCGTAAGGTTTTTAAAGGAGTGATATCTATGCAAGTGACCATCAAAGATGATTTTTGACTTAGAGAAAATTATTGATAGCGGACAGTGCTTCGGGGAAAATCTTAGAAGACGGAAGCTATCGATTTATCTCCGGAGATTCCGCCATTTTACCTTCGTCCGAAAGACAGAGAACCCGGAGTGTATACGGTGTCCTGTGATCAGAAAAAGCTGGGAAACAATCTGGTTTCCCTTTTTGATTTGGAAAGATGCTATAGCGAAATCGCCGTTTCGGAGCGGAAAGCATGAATTCGTAGATCAGGCTGTCTGTCCGGGTCGTGAGTGCGGCTCCTGGCAAGACCCTTTGGGAACATGCTTCTACTTTACTCATTTCACAGCGGAGCATTCCCGCCATTATCAAATCTGTGGAAGCAATCTCTGAAAATATGGCCATGAGACTGTTACATGGAACAGGAAAGGCTAAAGGCATTTCCTTCTCGGGAAATGAAAGATGCTGCAACGGAGGAAGAGCTGGCAGCCTGCGGTCTTGGCTATAGGGTGAAGTACATTTTGGACGCAATACAAAAGGTCATTAGTGAGAGCTAAACCTCCAAAGCCATTGCAGAGCTTCGACAATGTATTGCTGGAAAAGCTACAGACCGTCAGTGGGGTAGGCATAAAGGTGGCAGATTGCATCGCGCCTATTTTGCCTACGGAAGAACCGCCTGCGTTCCGGTGCGGATGTCTGGATCGCGCCATAGAGAAAGAATGTGGAGGCGCATCTCCATTTTTCTTGTATGGGAGAAAATGCTGATTATTCAGCAATATATATATTATGAGAGAGAGGGGTTATCGGGCATGGCTGACAGCGATCGTAAAGCACTTTTTACAATAGGTGTAGCTTGTAGTAAATATATCTGTCAGCCTTTCTGGTTGGATTTTTCTCACTTTGAATATGCAATTCAGCTTACAGAAATTAACATGAAAATAAATATCTTTAATGCTACAAGAAAGGTAAATGTATGTATTATGATTGAAAATTTAAAAATTGAAACAGAATATGCCATTTATATTTGGATAGTGAAAATAGTAAAATTGGTCTATCTTATGTATATAATTTGTAGGTATCCCTTGGAAACATATTTCTATATGGTTAAGTATTATTCATCTATGCTTTATTTATAAAAACAGAGAGGCATTCAATTAAAAGTGGAAAGAAATGCTTTTAATGTCGGTAGGGCTTGTATCTATCATGACATTTATTCCTGTAAATTATTTGGAAAATCAGACGGTAGATATTGAGAATAAAGAGAATTATTATTTAGGAGACCTATTATAAAGAAACTAAAATTCCGCATGAGAATTTCTGGTTAAAATCATTTAGTACTATTCCTGTTAGGGTTTACATGGATAATTGCTTGGTATGCTGGTATATAGTTCTGTGTTCGAAACATATTTTTCAAAGTAGAATATTTAATAATTTTTCGCCATGCTAATTAAAATTCAATATATAAAATCAGCTTGGCTTGCTGTATTTATAGTAAGTTCCTGTAAAGCCGCATTATTGATAGAGGTCTGTTGCCCTATCCAGCAATGCGTTTGCTATCGTCAGCTATTTATATAAAAACTACTAATCAATATGAAGATTATAAAATCAGTAGAATTGACAAATTATTCTCAAAAACTCTTTAAAACTATTTTTCTTTTAAAACTATCATAAATTTAGACCGTGATGCTAGTCGTTGAAACACTTATAAGCTATATATTGTTAACAGAGTGAAATGAAGTTGGTAAAACTGATAATGAAAAATAGAGTTTTATTTAGCTGCGTTTGTTCTGAACAGAAAATAATAGATAATATATTGACTAGAGTGTTTCTACTACAAAGATTCTGAGCCTAAAATAATATTAAAGACATAATTACATATTTTTCTTCAAAACAAAGATTGGAAGCTGTTAAAGTATTACTACAATCAAAAATGGAATATCTGGCAAGATTGGATGTGAGTGCTATTGGGCTTGAGGATTCAAATAATGGAGCAAGATTTACAACACTTACTTAGGATAGAAGAGGATAGATGAAAAATAACAAAGAGTATAAAGATGTGGAATTATAGAAAAACTATAATATATAAGTGGGAGAGATGGACCATTAGCAATGTATGCCATCTCTGAGTATAGAAATTGTATGAGCTGAAGTGACATCAGTCTGAGAGTCCACTCCATCTCCGGATATTATGATGTGCGTGCTTTAAAATTTTAAATCAAATGAGATGCCGAAATTCAAGGAGCACATTATTTTTCTGATGTTTTTGACATTGTCTTTGAACATGTTATTAATGAAAATATCGAGATGACATGTTCATAAAGTTGACGCCTGAAAAATGCGAAATAAATGTTACCCGATTATGTACTTAATGCCTCTGAGAACAACTAGTAAGTATGAACTTATGCAAGGGCGGGAATTTTAGTGATGAGACTTCTTGGGTACCTATTAAGTCAGAGTTCGAAGATATTGTAGTAGTACTATTATTCAGGCTCGCGCTATGCAGAACGATCCCATAGGGAAGATAATGAAATATTGAGGAGTTTAAAATATGGGACACGTCATGGCAACATCGATTCAGAAAAGAATATTATGGATTGCAGAAATCACACTTATTAACGAATTATGTTCTGAACTTTCTAATTCGTATGTATCTCACTTTTTATTTAAAAGAGTTTATAGAATGATAGGGATTCTTTATTTAAAACATTTGATGACAATCAATATATAGAATTTACTTGGACAAGATAGTATTAGGAGAAATTTTGAATTAAAGAGTTATATGATTTTTAGATTGTTTTAGTTCCATATCATTATGATGTTTTCTTCTTGTCAACTTAGCCAGAACAATCAAAATGAAATATTCAGTGAATTGTCTGAGATAAAAGACATCATGGAGAACAGCGGAATTTATGTTATGTAAAATTAAAATATTTTTGAGTGTAAAATTACAGATTTCCTTCGCTTGACAATCCAAGTTTTCGAACCATATAGTAGTTGAAACAAATGAAAGGAGTGCTAATCATGGCAAATTACAACATTAATACCATCTGTGTGCAGGAGGCTATGAGCCGAAAAGGGAGAGCCCAGAGTGGTTCCTATCGTGCAATCCACAACCTTTAAACACGAGACTTCCAGCAAATGGGAGACCTCTTCGACTTTAAAGTAGTCCGGATATTTCTATACCAGACTGGCCAACCCCACTAATGATGCTGTGGCAAAATAAAACCTGCCAGCTGGAGGGCGGTGTGGCGGCTATCCTAACCTCTTCCGGTCAGGCGGCAAACTTCTATGCCATCTTCATATTGCCGTGCAGGAGATCACGTGATTGCTTCTTCCGCAATCTACGGAGGAACCTATAACTTAATTGCAAAGACCATGAAAAATATGGGCATTGAAACCACCTTCGTGGATCCGGACATTTCTCCGGAAGAACTGATTCCAAGTTCCGTCCCAACACAAAGCTGGTTTTTGGAGAAGTCTTAGCGAATCCGGCCTTGAAAATTTTTAGACATCGAAAAATTTGCCAAAAGCTGCCCATCAGCATGGCGTTCCCTTAATCGTGGACAATACTTTTCCTACCCCGATTTTCTGTAGACCCTTTGAATGGGGAGCGGATATCGTGACACACGCACCACAAAACATATGAACGGCTTTGCTAACCCGTTGGCGGTGTGGTTAGTGGACTCTGGAAACTTCGACTGGACCAAGTACAGTGAGAAATTCCCGGCCAACCATCCTCGGACGAAACCTATCACGGAAAACCAGTCTATACGGAGAGCTGGAAGGCGGCTTATATTGTGAAAATGACACCAACCTGATGCGTGACTTAGGTTCCATTCCTTTCTCCCAAAACTCCTTCTACCTTGGACGTAGGTCTGGAAACCTTGCACTTAGAATGGAAAGACATTATGAAAATGCCTTAGCATAGCAAAGCATTTGGAAAAGCATCCGAAGGTATCCTGGGTTTCCTTCTCCGGCCTGGAAAATGACAGTCAGCATGAATTGGCTAAAAGTATCTGCCAAAGGGTTCCTGCGGAGTTATTTCCTTCGGTGCAGTAGGGGAAGAGAGGCGGCTGTAAAGTCGAGGACTCTCTGAAGCTGGCTGCTATCGTTACCCACGTTGCGGATGCAGAACCTGTGTTGCACCCGGCATCCACCACCACAGACAGATGAATGATGAAGAGCTGCTGCGGCAGGAGTATCTCCTGACCTTATTAGAATGTTCAGGAGTTGAAGATGCAGGACATCATAGCGATGTGATCGGGCATTGGAGAAACAGCGGACGCTGAATTTCATACCAGAAAACATAACGGGCTATCAAAATCAAAATAGTCTAAGCAATATAGGTCTAAATTTGGGGCACGTTTCGCTAGCTTCGCCACGTATCGGATACTCAAGCGAAAAACTGCGGATTCTCTTGTTTTTCGAAGTACCGACGGGACTCAGACCACCCCTTATTTAGACCTATATTGCCGAAAATTTATATAATTTTTGATTTTGATGGCCCCTTATTTTCTATAGCACCTCCACCTGACAGGAGCGTAGAGTCTCTAAAGCAGCTTCATGCTTTTCTTCGTAACCCCGGCGTCAAACACCGGCTATCCACTGAGAGGGGACTTCCGGTAAAAATGCCTTTATAAGAAGGGCATTGAAACCACGCATATATCGGTACATAAGCCCACAAACTCGATGGAGAAATCCTGACCTACCTGTGGATTCTGATAGAGGGCTTTCATACATTTGCCAGCTCCAAACTTCCAAAGCCGGGCTTTTCAAAAGAAATGATTCTCTAAGATTAAGTTCTGAAGAGCGCTGTCCAAAATGCCAGCCCTCCGTCCCCTTAATGCAGTGAGAAACAGGAAGATTTTTCCTCCGAGGGAGAGGTAATCCTCTCTATGGGTGTCTAGGGTTGCGTAAACATCCTCTGGGATAGGAGAGAATTTTTCTTTTACCTTTTTGTGTACAATGGCTTCCGCCTCCTTTGTTCCCAGAGAACCGTCAATAAAGTCCTTTTGCATATCTACTACAATAAGAATTTTCTTCATTTTCCTGCCTTCTTTCCGAGTCGATTTTGATGATAATGGCGTTCCGATTGGAAGTATACACCTTCATAGAAAATCATGCCAGTTTCATTATTTTGCTTTCTAGCCTTTTTAGCCATCAAAAATAGAGTGAGACTTTACCGAATGCTGAAAAATCTAACAAGCATTTGACTATTAGGAGGTGCTTGTATAGGATGGTATCATTGAGGCGAAAGCTATTGAAATCTTAACCCGGAATGGCAAATGCCTCCTTACAACAATTCGCTATTGGTTCAGTAGCTTCGACTTTTTAAAATCTCAAGAAGTGAAAATATCAACTGAAACCTAGAGACAGAAAGGAGAACCATCCGTTTTCTCAAATTTATATTGCATCGAAAGGCCGAATCAAGCCTAGGGAAATCGGATGAAGGAAAAACTATGAAAATCATTGAAAACAATAGGGTATTTGCTCTTTGACAGTAAAAATGAATGCGTTGCGGAGGTGATGGACGGAGAAACCGTCATTTTTCCGTACCCACGACTCGCTTTGATAACCAGCTTAGCGAAGAGGGAAGCTGTGTCGGAGCTTTGAACTGGAACCGTATCAATCCTGCCACCGGCCCTGTCTATGTGCAGAATGCAAAGGCAGTGAGATGTCCTCAAGGTGGAAATCCTGGAAATTGCCTTTGATAAGCAGGGCGTACTGTGTCCCTTCCGGAGAACGGCGTCCTCGGGCTCTTTGAGAGAGAAGAATCAGTAAAACGGATTCAGGTGGAAGAGGGTAAGGTTCATTTTTAACGACAAGCTTGTCTTTGATGTTACGCCCATGATTGGGGTTATCGGTGCTGCCCCGGAAAAATGCTTCTATCAACTGCGGCACACCGGGCTGCCACGGTGGAAACATGGATAACAAGCGAATTAAAGTTGGGGCAAGCCTTTATTTTCCCGTATTCCATGAGGGCGCTATATTTTCCTTAGAGATGTGCACGCTGCTATGGGAGATGGAGAAGTGATGGTCAGCGGTGTGAAATTTCCGCAGAGGTGAAGGTCAGACTGTCTGTAATTAAGGGAATCAGCATTGAAACCCTATGCTGGAAAATGAAGAGCTCTGCGGTGTAATCTACTCCCACGAAGAAATAGAGAAGGCGGTTTTTCATGCGGTACGGATCATGAATGAAAGAGTACAGGAAAATCTGGGATTCTCCTTGAACGAAGCAGGAATGCTTCTCAGCGCCGTAGGAGATTTGCGTTTCTGCCAAGTGGTGGATCCGGAAAGAACCGTGATGATGTGTATACCGAAGAAGATTATGGGGACTTTGTTCTAGGAAAACAAGACTTGATTTCTGTTCAATAGATTCTTAAAAAGACATAATTTCTAGGTCAGTGAACTTGTGAGGAAGGCACTATGGAGAAAATGATGAAAACTAATCACTATTTCATGAGATATAGGATTTTAATGGTGCCCAGTTAAAGGCTGTGGCCTTCTTCTCCATGCTTCTTGACCATGTAAACAATGCTTTGCTAGTACTAATTTTAGAAGGGAAAGGCTTTTTGCTTCAGGTATCGAATCTTCTTTCGATTCTGGGGAGAATTGCCTTTTCCTCTCTTTATGTTCTTTTTAGTGGAGGGATTTTTAAGACGAGAAATCGGAGAAAGTACCTTCTGAATCTTTTCCTTTTTTGCGTTCTTTCCGAAGTGCCCTTTGATTTGTTTACCTCGAAAGTCTTCTTTAATCCAAATTGAATAACATGATGTTTACTTTGGCCTTATGTCTTAGTTGTATTTGGATCATCAACAGTTTCAAAAAGGAAAATTCCGAACAGAATTTTTATGGTACGGATTTTCTTTTGCTTCTTGTGGGGATTTTCAGTATTTTGGCGATGTTTTTTGAGCCTGGACTATGATTTCCATGCAGTAATAGTGGCTTATCTTTTTATATTTTTCTATCAAAAACCCCTTTGGGAGAGCCGGGCTTGGATTTCTGTCTATCATAAAGGAGATTTATTCTTTTCTGGGATTTGGATTATGCTTAACGTATAATGGGGAAAAGAGGAAAACAGAGAAAGTGGCTGAATTATGCATTCTATCCGGTGCATCTTTTTGATCCTGGGGCTTTTACGCTTGTATTTCAATATATAGCTTTTTAATACTAGGCTTTTCAAAAATAGCCTTTCAATATTTAGTAGATTACGTTTACTTATTTTATTTTAAAGATAGTTTTTACTTATGCGATACTGAAATTTAGACTTTCGCTAGTTAGTTATGGAGACTTTTATTACTATTTGTGCCGCCTGCTAAATGTGCTGGAATGGAGATTGCTATGAGATTGATTGTTGCATTTTTGTATTTTTGTTGGAGCTATAGTTATATTCTTATCCGGTAAGATTGATTCATCATTTGAAATACAAGGACAAGAAAAACTGAACATGATGCAAAATTTTTATAGCTTGAAAATAGCAAGAAAAATGCTCAAATTATTAGGCGTAAAATGGATATTCAAGGCTGTACCACATATGATGAACCCGTGGTTTATATTGGAAATCATAGAAGTAATTTTTGACAGCTTAATAATGATTGCAATAATGGAGAAACCATTGATTTTCATTGGAAAAAGTGAGATTAAAAATTTCCATTTATTGGTAAATGGTTTCGGATATAGGATGCTTGTTTTAGAACGAGATGATATCAAAAAGTCAATAGAAGTTATTAATCAAGAGCATTCAAAGAATAGAAAACGGAGTATTCAGTCGTTATTTTTCCGGAGGGAAAAAGAACGAAGGAAGACGGTGTGGAGGAATTTAAACCCGGTAGTTTTAAATGACTTTTCAAGGCAAATACGCGTATTGTTCCAGTTTCATTTTATAATTCAGAGGAGTGTTATGAGCGTTTTTCATAGCTTTCGCCCGGCTAATGTGAGTATTCGTATTGGGGAAATTGTTAATCCAAAAAGCACTTGAACTGAATAATACTGTACAGATGGCAAAGCACATACATACGGTGATTGCTCAGATTTATGAAGAGCAACGTATACATCAATAATGGCATTGTTGGCTTTTTTGATGAGAGAAACCTTGAATTTTTAGCTAAAAAGTATATATTGGTATTAGCTAATATAAAAGGAGAGGTGATACTATGATGGGAAATACGGCAACCGCTACAGCAACAGAGATGCAGAACAACTTTGGCAGGTATCTTGCTATGGTTCAGGAGGGCAGTGAGATTATTGTCACAAAAACGGTAAAGAGGTGGGCCGATTTATTCCAGCGAGAAAGGGCGATATCTTATTTAACGGATTCTCTTTGTGAGGAATACGAAAGGTGATACGGATATAGATAAGGCGAGAAAAAAAGTTTGAAGGAGAAGTATGAAGTTACTAATTGACTGAAATATTCTTCTGGATGTGCTTCAGAGAAGAACACCCTACTTCAAAGACTCTGTTGGAATCTGGAAAAATCTGTGAGACGAAGAAGCAGGTGGAGGGGCATGTTTCAGCTCTAACTTTTTGCCAATCTGGTTTACGTGATGCGAAAAGAATTGGATGCAGAGAAAATAAACGAAATTTTAAAGCAACTTTCGCTCATTTTTATATTTGAGAATCTTAATGTAAGCGATATGAGTTCGGCCGCAGAAATGCAGGGGATGATTTTGAAGATGCCATTCAGTCGGCTACAGCGAAGAGGATTCATGCTGATTATATTATTACAAGAAATGAGAGGGACTTTAGGAGAGAGTGATGTTACAGCACTGACCGCGACAGAGTTTCTGGCAAGTTTGTGACGGGCGTGAAGTCCTTTAGGGATGTCTTAATCAGCGAATAAGGTGGAAATGATTGACTAAGGCCTTGGGTGAAAATTCTATGGAAAGAAAATATGAAATCTTAGTTGCTCCATGATTACCACAAAAAGAAGTAGCAGAACGGAGCTAATGATGAAGCATCCGCTTACGGCAAAGCTTGGGGAATAATACATTCTCTTTTTCTTTTGGAGAGGAGCCTAAATTCCAATAATGTGTCAGTTCGTTCATCACAAGGCAGATGACAAACTGTGCTTTTTCCGCAGTTTAAAACTGAAATGAAAGTATCACGGCTTTTGACATGGAAGAAAAGATAGGAGAAAAAGCTTAAAAAGAAGCATTCCCCGGAGAAAAATCGGCTTTGCTTTAGTGCGGCATAGTTTGTACTATTTTCTAATTTAACCCGGTGAATTCGATCCTGCATACTCTGCCCGATACGATAAAACCAATCCGGTACTTCTTTCTTCTTTTTCACGGCATGCTCCAAAAGAAGGTAAAGATAAAAGGAGAAGCCGTAGGCAAGACAAATAATAAAGGCAAAGAATAAATAGAACACATAATAGCCCATATAATCTTAGCTCCCTTCTATAGTCTGTATTGGAATCGCTCAAAGGTATGAAAGATTGTGTTCTTAACGAGTCTCGCTCGCAAAGCGTGGAGCATCACGCTTGGGCATTTCTCCCTAGAGGAACTCATTATCTCTTTGGATTATTAGCATGGATTCTTCGTTTTGATTTCCCTACGAACCAGTAATCACAGATTGTGCCTCCTGTTGCCAGCGTTTGCTCTCTATGTAATACGCCCTTTGTTTCGTTCAACCGCGATGTGGTCAATGTCACAGCACAAAGGTAATAAATCAAGATAGCCATTTTCTCTTGCGAATTTTTCCAAAGGGCATCTTGTGAAGTGATAATAAAAAGCCATCCTTATGTCGCTTTTCATCAAAATGAAAATCCCAGGTTTTTATCCTGATATTCAGGATGCGCCTCCGCCCATTCTTCCGCCTTATGCATCCTTTCGGCAAATTTCTTCATGTCCATCTCTTTATTGAAATCTATGGAGCTCATGGCTTTTCTTATGATGCGATTGTCCATAAATGAAGTAATCACTTCTCTAAAATCTTCTACCGAAAAGTTACCTGCTCTGCATACTGCCAGAAAAAAACATAGGCGGAATAAATATTGTGGGCCATAGGGTTTTTCTCTCCGACATCTTCCGTGTTCTCCAGCATTTCGGTATAAGATACGTCCTTTTTGCAAGCTCTCCTTCGTCTTACCCTTTTCCGAACTTTTTTACCATCGGTTTTTTCAAGAATAAACTGAATAAGTTAAAATAGATTCCTTTGTATTTCATTACACTCACCTCGCTCAAACTTCTTCATCAATGTAGTTCAGGTTCTGCTACTGAGTACATGCCATATGAACTACGCAACTCTAGGAATAAAAACATAATGAGATAACATAATGATAGAACAAGAAATAGTGCATTAGTCTCGTTTAACTAATAGTAGCTTAGCACTTTCAGCCATTTTGTCCATGCTGAATTTTCCTGCACATCAGCTTGTTTTTATTGCTTTCTCTAGCTGAAAAACACTAGGATATTTTTGAGAAATAAAGTAATTCTTATATCAGTTGGGCAATGTTAAAATAATAAAAGGCAAAGTAAGAGATTATCAAACGGGAAAGTATAGGTCTAAAATTGCCGGACCTGCAGTAAAAATCATCAAGACATACCAACGGTGGAGAGTAAAGTTTATGAAGCATTTTTCATGGATTCTCAGAATCTTTTCATATTTTTGTATTATACACTTGGATTGCTTTTTATCATCCTACTTCCGGCAAGCCCTGTTTTCAGTTTACAGCTTTTATGTCTTATTGAATATCCTATTTGCCCTTGTGTTTACCGGTGTCTTTTAATCACTCAGATTGTGGAGGCTTTTAAAATCTTTAAAAGAGAGGATAGTGAGCAGTGCATAAAGGCTTTCCTTTTTCTTTAAATACAGCTCCCTGCCTGCCGTACTGATTTTTGCTGGCCATCTTTCTTGTGGTCTTACTTGGAGGAATAGGGCTTTCCTTTGTAATGCTGGTTCTACTGGCCACCCTATTCATTGCTCCCTTTTTCTTCGCCATGAGCTTAGTTGTGGCACCACTTTTTCCTCGGAATATCGTTTTATGGCGGGATTAGCAGGACTTAGCTATGCCATTTGCCTGATTTTACTGAGCAGAAAGCAAAAGGGCTGGAAAAAGTAGGACAATGTATCTTGCATCTTATTTTCCAGAGTATTCCCGGCTTTGATATATTGGATGGTCTGTACATTACGGTGCGATATTGGGAGAGGGGAAAATTTTATCTATAATCACTGCGATTTGTGCTATCTTGGGATTAACATTTATATTATTTATGCGTTCTTAAACAAAAGACATTATGCCGTTCTCAAGCAAAGATATTATGTATTCTTAAAGAATGACAGTAAAGATAGCATTTTAGGAAAGAGAGACAAGATGAGAAATTTATGCTTTTTATTGATCCCAATGGGAATTGCACTATTGATTTTCAGCATTAGAAAACATTATCCGCTTTTGCGAAGGCAGAGCTATTCTTCGAAATGCCCTGTTTAGAGGAAGAGGAAGAGTTCACCTTCCTCAGGAAAATACGGATTTGGCTTAGCGGGAAGAAATTTACGAAAAATCTCCTCTTGAAAAATCGGTTTTCAGATGGTAGAGGAGGCGACAGGAAACAGAGTCAATCTTGCTCCCAATTTGATGCGGACCAGCGTAAGCGGGTTTGAGGGAAGCAAGGGTGGAACTCTATCTTTTTACGTGGAAGAGGGAAATTATACCCTGTCTTTAGATGGAGAAAGTAGCGTGAGAGACAGGCTGGAGGCATCTATCGAAAATCTTCTCTTCAAACAGCCGGTGGATTTGAGCAACTTTACCGTACAGATTCGAAAAGGAAATTCTATAGCTATGTTTTTCTTAGCCATTTTAGGCATTAATCTTTGCAGCTTGGATGATTCTTGGAGGAGTTATGCTTCCCTTTATATTGGCTGAGTAGGATATTAATATTTTTCCATCAACGAATAGTCGACGGTTTGCCTGCTTAGCAGATACAATTGCTCCTTTCAGACTTCGCAGTGTTTCACGGGCTTGTACGGAAATTCTACATATTGACGTAAAGAGCCAGAAGGAAGACGGAAAAAAATGCCGCTCCGCGAACTGCATTGGTAGTGGAGTAGATATGATAGGCGTCTTCGGAAGAACTGAACTGCATTCTAAGTAAAAGCAAGATTGGGTGGATTATTAAAGCCACGATGATCGTGGCAAATGGCATTTTCATGCATTGATAAAGAGCGGCATGAGCGTCTCCGTTCTTATGGTATAGAAAAACAAAAGGTCAAAACATTGACCAAAAAGCCAAAGAAAGAGAAATAAGTTGGCATCTCGAAGAGCGGCGGAATTCGTTGCATTTTTTCATATTCAATATGCACTCTTCCCTGAAAAAGCTTGCCCAAATTTATAAATCCACTGAGGGACTTCCCGCTTTCTTATTACGTATATAAAGCCGAAAATAAATATAAAAAGGTAAGGAGAAAAAGAGAGACCAAACCATAAGTCCAAAAAAAGAATTCAAAGTTAAAAAGTTCATTTTTCATTATCCTTTACTGATAGAATCATTCCCAAATTGATTGTTGAGTGCGGATTCCGTAGTAGAATACAACGCCATTTGTATCAAAATATGCATAAAGACTATAGTTTTTCCATAATGCATAGTCTTTTGTTTGCATAGTCAAAGACATAATAGCTCTCATTCTGAATTTCTTTATAGTTAGCGGGTTTTTAAAGAGAAAATATCCGTGATTTTTGGTTTGAAAGTCGGAAAGGGAGAGTGCGGTTAAGTTTACCTGGTTAAATTGGATTTCTGCTAATTGGGCGCAATCTCCGGGGATTTCATAATAGGTAATAGTACAATTCTTTAATGCATCCTCGTCCTTCCAGGTAGGGGTCACTCATAAAACCGTAGGATTTTTCCGTCCTTGTAATTTCCAGATATTCACCGTAATAAAAGGGTCATTTCTTTTTGTTGGTGACTATACTTTCAGCGCTTTTCCTGCAAAAGAAAAAATCCTGCATCGATAAGCGAAGAGGCCTTTGTGCTGCCGACAATCAGTTTCGTTACGTCACTTTAGTGCGGTTAGGGGCTTTCCGAAACCCCATGGTAGAGACAAAGGAAGCCAAAAAGGAGCCGGAGAAGAAGGCTACCCAAGAAAGTGCATTGGTTGTGGAATACCAACGACGGGCTTCCCGTGGAAGAATGAAAAGTCATTATAAAAAAACTGAAAGAGGGAATGAAGCATCATGGCTAAAAGCACAATAAGGAACTGTAGCTTACAACATTGATAGACAGCTGCATAGTAGTTTCCGCTTTTGTAATACAAAAAGCAAAAGCTTAGAACATTGGAAAGAAGCCAGAGGAAAATGTTGGCATCTCGAAGAGCTGCGGAAGTCGTTGCATTTTCATATTCAATATGAACTCTACCCTGAAAAAGCCTGCCCGAATTTATAAATCCACCTAGGGACTTCCCTGGTTTTTCTTTACGCCGTATAAAAGCCGAAAAATAAATATAAAAGGTAAGGAGAAAAGAAAAGACATACAATAAGAGCGAAAGATAATGCAAATCGAAAAGAATCCACTTTTTCGTTTCTCCTTTTCCTATAGAGTTTTTTTCTTAAGCAGTGCCGTAAGTGAAGAGAAGCCTTTGGCATTTTAGCATCTGTTAACGGAAACAGTATAGCATTTTTATGATGAGGACAAAAGAAAATAAACTGCGAAGTACAAAATAAAAATAGGAATCTCTCAACGAAAAAAAGAGCGAATCGAACAATGAAAAACACAAATCTAAAAATAAAAAATACTAAGCATGCAAGGAAAAAACTTACTCTATTTCAGGCGAATCATGGTAAAAATAAACCGATTATTTTTTGTAGAGTTTAGAGGCAGCTTGAGGGAAATAGCGGATTTTTGACTACGAAAGTTTTTAAGAGGAGTGAGAGACTTGCTGAAGATCTTTATTTTAGAGGATGAAAGAATACAACAATCCCGCATTGAAAAGGTGATTAAGGAGCTGATTAGTAGGAAGAGCTTATCTTGTAAGGCACCGGAAATCTTTGGGAATGCCGGGCAGCTTCTTACTGCGATTACGGAAAGAGGTTCTCATCAGCTTTTTCTTTTTGGATATTGAGATTAGAGGAGAGGAAAAGAAGGGGCTGGATATTGCGAAAAGAAATTCGAAGCAGGGATCCCAATGCCACTATCGTATTTGTGACAACTCATTTCGGAATTTATGCCGATTACCTTTCGATATAAGGTTTCGGCACTGGACTTTATTGACAAAGCTTTGGATGAGGAACATTTTTTTCCGAGCGTGTGGAGTCAGCTATTGAGTACACGTTGGAAAAACTTGGCGCTACTGTATCGGAGGATTCTTTCAGTTTTGAAACTGCCATGGCCAGAGTGCAGGTCCCTTTTTCATAAAATTTTTGTATTTTGAGTCTTCGCCTACCGTCCATAAGGTGATTTTTACATACCAAGGAGGAAAAAGAATTGAGTTCTATGCAGGGCTTTCCGACCTGGAAAAAGGCGGATTCCAGACTGTACCAATGCCACCGCTCGCTTTTGTGGTCAATCCGGAGAACATTGTGAAGATTGATAAAGAGGAGAAAATGGCGATATTCGAGAATCAGGAGAGCTGTCTGATTTCCCGTACTGAAGTATAGAGGACTTCTGGAACGGATCGAAGTCGATGAAAGCAGTAAAAATATTTTTCAGAGAGGAGAATGTATGGAATCTATGATCAATCTGACAATTGAATATGTGAAAAATCGTCAATGTAATGCTATTCTATCGTCAGATTAGCGATGAAAAATATGCCTCTTTGGTCTTTTTCTCCTTGTTCCAGTTCTTTTTGAGCTATTGTTCTTCTTTTTCCGCCTCTTGCTTTCTTCGGGTATTTTGTGAGCTTTGTACTGTACAGCTTTTATCGAAATCAGGAGAAAGACGGAGGACTGAAGCTTTTTACGGACTGTATCCTATTGTTTTAGAAAGTCTGCTGGGAAGGCTGCTGGCCTTCTATGTTTTTCCGTTCTTTGGCATTTCCGTTTATAATGAGGCGAGTATCGGCGGATATGATCTTCTGATTGAACTTCTGGTTTTCCCCTCTATTTTGTTATTATAAAATCCCTGAAAATCAATTTTCAGGAGCTGAAAGGCAGGCTTTGCGCGTGGTTTCGCCGCTTTTTTCGCCGATCAATCTCTCGATGATGGTTTACACTGTTTTGATTACAGCCTTTTTGATGCTGCGTGAAAGCTTTTCTGGGCAGGACAGTCTTGAGGGACAGCTGAATAATCTCTATATCATTATCTTTTTCGTGGTGCTTTTATATATCAATGCCGTTTCAAGGAAAGACTGGAAGCGGAAGTGCTGGAACAAAAAGGACAGTGAGCTAAAGGCGCTTTCCGAATACAGTCATCATGTGGAGGAGTTATACGGAGAGATTCGCAGTTTTCGCCATGACTATATGAATATCTTAACCAGCTTGAAGCTGGGAATTGAGCGGAAAGACTTTTGACAGCATTCAAAACATTTACAATACGGTTCTTAAGGACAGCGGAAAGCCTTTTATATAGCAGTAAATTTGACCTTGCAAAAATTAAGCCGGATTGAAAATGATGCGGTAAAAGTATCTTATCCATGAAGCTCTGGAGGCCAGAGTAAGGGGATAGAGACTTCTGTGAGATAGAAGAAGAGATTTATGATTTTCAAATCGAGCTGCTGGATTTCATCAAGATTCTTTCTATTCTTTGTGACAATGCCATAGAGGATGTCTTACTGCTGAGAGATCCGAAAATCGCTATCGCCTTGATACGTGAGGAGAGAATGCTCATTTTGGTGGTGGAAAAACAGTACAAAAGGCGGAAAAACTGGAGCTCTCTCCCTATTTTTCGATAAAGGGGTATTCCTCTAAGGGGAAGGCAGAGGACTTGAGTCTTTATAACGTGCATGATTCTGGAAAAATATCCGAAATCTCTAATCAGTACCCGCAGCGCCAATCATCTTTTTCTCAAACCATTCAGTTTTTGCAAAATAGACCTTGGAAATTTTTTCCTAAGGTCTATTTTTATGTCGTTCTTTTAGGGATACTCCTTTCAAAAAAACTTTTTTGCTGCTATACGATCCTCTTTCAGTCTGTTTTTTCCGGAAAATTACTGTTCGCGACAAAAAGTACCATTCACGACAAACTGGTCTCTTCCGAAACACGTTCTATAATGAGCCTCGTAAAGAAAAAAGAAATGGAGGTTCACTGAGATGTTTAGTGTAGATGAAATCAAGAAATCCTTTAAAAATAAAGAGGGTATTAAAAGGCGTTTCCTTCTCCATAGAGGAAGGTGGAGAAGGTCGCTTTGCTGGGGAATAATGGAGCAGGAAAGAGTACGCTGATGAAAAATCATTGCCCGGTCAGCTGGAGGCAAATTCCGGTACCGTGAAGACGGCACTGGATTATCAGACAGAAATCGGCATGATGCCCCAGGGCGATATTTTGATTGATGATTTGACGGTTTCGGATTTAGTACAGCTAAAAAGTGCGATGAATCGAATTGCAATAGATGTGGATAAAGCCTTGGAAAAAGTTTCCTTGCAGGATTTTAAAAAGCAATATGTGGGCGGTCTTTCCGGCGGGCAAAAGAGAAGACTTTCCTTACTGCTCAGCATTTTAAATTCTCCGAAGCTGATTTTTTTCTGGATGAGCCAACCACCGGAATGGACTTAGAATCCGTAGACCGGTTTTGGAAGCTTCTAGAAGGAAAAATATACTTCAGTGATTGTTACCCATGATTTTAACTAGATTGATCACTTCTTTACGAAGGTGATGATCTTTAAAGAATGGACGAATTGCAGTAGCTGAATCCAGTAGAAGAGATTCACCGGCAGGGAAAAACGATTGAAGAGTTTTATAGAGAAAAGGTTGAGAAGGAGGCCTAAAAATGATTAGATATGATTCAATTAAAAGCAGGTGTTACGAAACAGAAGATTTGTCTTGTTACGATTCTTCTTCCACTGGCCTGGTATATGTTCTTATACAATATTCAGGCGGATATGCTACCTGAATATTATGCTGGGGATTGCCGTGTTTATCGGTATCATCGGAAACAGTCTGGCAACCTTGTAGTAAAAGAATCTCCTCTGACATCGGTTTTTATTCCTTTGAATCGATTTTTCCAACTACGGGATAAAAACTATCTTTTGGACCAGACCTTCGTGCAAATCGTGTTAAATGCCTTGATTTTTGTTGTTGTTTTTAGGCGCTGCGACGGTATTTTGCAAATTCCGATTAACGGAAAAGCTGGGCATTCAGTTTTTCTTATTGACCATCATGGGATTTACTTCAGCGTTATCGGCTTTGTACTTGGTGTGAGATTGGATGCCAAACTCATTGATACAGTGGGATTTCCGGTCATTATTCTGGCAGCTTTGACATTATACCCTTCGCAAAGCTTCGGAGCGGAAAGTGAGTTTTATTTCCCTTGTTGCCAAAGTACAAAGGATTTTTCGGGCTATTATTACACGAATATGATGAATGCAATCTTGTCCGGAAATGGAATTCAGCTGAAGGATATGCTGCCTTTATCACAACATTTGTACTGAATATCATTCCTCTATGCTTCCTTGTTCCCAAGGTTAAATTAAGTAAAGAGCAAAATAGAGATATTATGCAAAGAAAGTAATTCTATACAGAAAGAATTTCTATGCAAAGAAAAGAGGAGCCTATGAAAACCTTCGTTCTTATGTAGCATCTCCGTCACTTCGTTTGCAAAATAGAAGGCATATTTTTAGCTAGTATTGCCGTTTCTTCTATCCGCCATGCCCTGAGGCTTTCTTTGTCCTTTGGTGCGGCAAAATACCGGATTGTTATAATTTGCAAAATAAATCTGAGACTCGTTACTGTGAAAAGGAAGCTTGCAACGTGAACACATGCTGTTAAACCATTCGATAACAGTGGGGCTTAAGAACTTTCTTGCAGATTGTTCGTCCGTACAATAAATGTTGTAGTGTTCGTTGCTGCTTTATATCTTCTACATCGATTTTTGCCCCTTGCCATGGTGCCAGAGATAGCCTTCTGAGTCTCCATATTAAGGAAATGCTGTGTCGGAACAATCCGCAATTCTCCTCTTAAAGGAGTGTGTTCTTTATGGAGTAGACCTGTCCGAGAAAGTGGGTAACATCGTGACTGTCTTTTCCTTTTGTGATGCTGTATGCATATAAATCCACTGTTTTGGAGATTTCTTTCATCATTAAGCTCCAGTATTCCGGATTGGATATAGTAATCTGCAGAAGGGACTACTTCATTTACATGATTCGAGGGACATGTCATGCTTCAGTGTCGATTTGCGCTGAAGGATAAAGGACTGCAGAATTGGTGCAGAATTTCCTGCTCATAAAGACTGCGAAGTTTAGTTCTTTGCTTTTGCTTCCCAACCGGACCAATCAGACTATAAAATAGGACACTAAGAATTTGAAGTACCACAAGAAAGAATCCCTAGCCTAGTAAGGAGCGTCAAAAGCTTATCAGTAAAATACTGTGGGAAAGGGTACCTTCATCGGCAAGGAGCATCAAACCGCCACCGACAATAAAAGCAAAAAGACAATAGAAGCATGTTCCCGAACAAAAATAATGTGGACTCCTCTCCTTCCAAAGTGAGGATATTCAGTATGGCTTTCCAACTACGCTGAAATTGTGCTGTTCTCCAGAGTGAGTTTATTTTTCTTTTTCCTCTGAGCTTAAATCCATTTCTGTTCTCCTTCTTTGTTCTCTCTACCTTTGTTGCAATAGTAAAAATAGTATTTTAGAACTTTTAAGTATAACACAAGTGAGTGATATTCGTGATATAATAAAATTATCTTTCTGGATTTTGGTTCGATTACGTTTGGAAAAAGAGGAGAAATTGTAGAATTTTTCATTGCGAAGAAGGTTCCGGTAAAACCTTGGCCCCTGACGGGAAGCATAGCCTATTTTGGCAGTGAAATAGACTCGATATGAAACGGAAGCACCTCCACGGAGACAGGAATTTTTCCGCAAAAGCTTCGCTACTGGAAAGAACGCTTCCCTTTTTGGATTTATGGGCGGAATCTCCTGCTAGATGCCTGTTATTTTGCTGGCGGAGACGGTGGAGAGAGGTAGTTGAGTCCGATTTTGTCTATGCTGATTAATATTCATTACGGACAAATATGCTTCTTTGGGGCAGTGGTATAACAGCGTGATTATCGAGGAAAAGGAGTTCGCTTACACAATGAGTTTGACAGCAGCAGCTTTTTCTTGAAAATCGAAAGAATTGCAGTGGAATGACATATAAGAGAAGTCCCTTTACATAATTAAGTCAAAGACTTCATTAAACGGACGCCCCTTCTTACGGAGTGATTGATCATAGCTGTGGGTTTCGTGTCATAATAATGACACAGGCAAATAATCAAGTAAATACAAGTTTTAGAGCTTCTACCAAAGTTTAAAATCAAAAATGAATCGTTGGTATGCTGTTTAGAGCAGTTATTATGAAAATAAATGTTGTAAACAGTACATCAACATAAAAGGAGGAACTCATATGTCTAAGGTGAAAAAGAGACGATTGAAGCCAAAAGGATTTATACTATGAACTTTCAAAACGACTATATAAGTCTAACGGATATTGCTGAGATATAAAAGCGATGGACCAAGTGATGTAATTAAAATTGGATGAAGAAAAGATACAATTGAATTTTCTTGGTTTATGGGAAAGCTTAAACAACATGAATTCCTGAATAACAAAAATCAGCTGTCTTGTTTAGGGTAAACTGAATACTCAGCAGAGCTGAGCATACATGCTACATTCCAACTGATTTTTGTTGATAGATAACCAACGCTTGAACAGCAGTTTGTGCTACTCCAAGCAACGTAACTTTCATAGAAGACCATCATTACAGAAAAGATTTCGAGACACAGGGGGTGCAGCATGGACAGCATCTCGAATTATTTTCTGCGGTTCTCTACTGAGTACAAGTAAATCAACGGTGAGGATTCTCTTGCCACGGGCAGCTGGTAGTGAGTATGTGGAGTACGGAACCACAAATGAGATAATCATACAGTTGCAACGATATATCTTTTTCTCGTGAATCACTGCATACATTCGTGATCACCAGGATGATTATATAGTCCGGCAGGATGATGGAACCATCAAAATACGCTGGACAGATATTCAAAAATGCACAGACTCGGAAGTGCAGAGAGAACTGCCGGATGTTCATTTCAATACGCCAAGTTGTTTATTGAAGAGACTGTAACGGAGTAAGAAGCAAAGAAAGAAATAATGGAGGTGCAGCATGGCTATTCCAAAAATCAAAAACAGGACATCATCGACGCCTTAAAGTATATCGATGAGAACGGCGTGCTTTTTCATAACCAGAGCACGAAGTATGAACTTGTGACCGAGGACGGAAAGCGGTACCCGCTGAAGTATGTGGTGGACGTAGTTGACCATATAGCAAACGAGTACGGATATTTCCACAGAGGGCTTTAGCGCCGTGGAGGCAAAGAGCTACAGCTGAAGGACAGGAATTTACAATAGAGACAAAGCAGCAGGAGAAATTTGAGACTATCTGTAACTGCCGAGTGTGGAATCCACTGATGAGCGCTACATGGACAACTTGAGCATGGCGACGAATTACAAGCCTCTTGATGTGTATTTCAAAAAGGCGAGACAGGGGAAATGGTTAAGCGTTCATATAGCAAAGGCGAAGGAGAAACTCGAATCAAACCATGCCCCGAATCGCTTTCAAATTTTTCGAAAAGCAGATATCCGGTATGTCGAGTTGAGGATAAGGAGAGCTTTCCTATCTGCAAATACAATCCGGATAGCGATATGATCCGTGGGATGATTCTCCAGCGTGGAGAGTTTAGAGCACCGTAACACCATAGAGTACCTGACATGAATGGCTATGACAAGGCGGCAGACAGTTCGTTATCTATTGCTGAATATCTTCTCTACGATTATTTTCGTTCAGGAATGTTTGAAGCGATTTGGAAAGCTTGAGGATCAGTTTATTCTGACCTACCGCGAGAAAGATGAGAAAGAACCGAGGTTGCGGAGACAAAAGCAGCCAGCACAGGAAGAACCTCGTTCAGCAGTTCAAGGGTTATCGGAATCCGTTCTCTTCCATGCTGATAGCGTCGAAAAATCTGATTTTTCAGAGGCGCGCCGGGTACTGGAAAATCATACCTTGCAAAAAGAAATCGCCACTGATATTATCAGCAACGGTTATTTCGACGATTATACACTGCTCACAGATGAGCAGAAGAAACAGGTGGAGTTTGTGCAGTTCCATCCGAGTTATGACTACTCTGATTTTATCGAAGGCTTGAGACCGAAGGTAAATGACGATGGGACTATGGGCTTTGAACTGCAGGATGGCATCTTCAGAAATTCCGTTGCCCGTGCAAGAAAAGAACTACGAGATTCCCAGAAGTCGAAGGAAACGATAGAAAAGGAACTCTCTGTGCAGGAGTCCATAACGGAGTTTTTCTCCGGTATCGAGCTCGGCGTGGATAGCTTTAAAACGATTAACGGCAATGAGTTTACGATTACCAGCGTTGATAACAAGCATATCAATATCTCCATCCCCGGTAATGCTACTGTTAATCGTCTTACCCTCAATTTGGATGAGGTACGGAGTGATGCTGGGTCGGGCAGAAGTTCGACAAGATTAAGGATATTACGACCTTCTTCGGAAAGTCGTTTGCTACACAGGCGTATTCTCTACGACTTCGCTATTTATAAGGCGATCAAGGCAAAGAAAAGTGCTGCTCCAAGGCGAAGGCAAAGCAGGAAGAACTGAAGAGTACATCTTCATTATTGACGAGATCAACCGTGGTGAGATTTCAAAGATTTTCGGCGAGCTCTTCTTTGCTATCGATCCTGGATATCGTGGCAAAAAGCCGGTGAAATTTCTACGCAATATGCTAATCTGCATTCCGACCAGATGAAAAGTTCTATATCCCGGAGAATGTTTACATCATCGGCACCATGAACGATATAGACCGCTCTGTGGACAGCTTTTGATTTTGCAATGCGCAGAAGGTTCCGCTGTGGAGCTCCGTGCCGACGAGCGTCTTGAGATGCGCACATCTCTTGAAAATGAGGAGCTTGAAGCCGAAGCCATTGGGAGAATGGCTGCACTCAATAAGAAATCGCAGCTGTGAGAGGACTTAAAGCGAAAATTACCAGATTGGCGCATCCTACTTCCTCAAGTTGAAGACCGCTCGACTTCGACCAGCTTTTGGACGGACTATCTGCAGCCGCTCCTGCGAAGAATACATCCGGGGTATGTATGATGAGGAAGGGCTTATGAGCAAATTTGCAGCGTATGGCTATACAAAGCCTGCCGAAGGTGATGCAAATGAAACTCACAAGATCAAGGATAACTCGCAGCAGAAGAAAGACTCTTTTTCTGATATAGGAACCCTTACAGGCAGATTGCGGATAAGACGTTGGAGCAACTTGAACGGGAAGGCGTCTGTCTTCCTGAAATCGTAAGGATGCCGAGGACGATTATGCGGGATCAAATGATAATCCAGAGCGTTAACGACAGCTATCGTTCTGGAAATGTGATGGGCTTTCTTGGTTGTGGAGACAGAGCGCCTTATTGTGAGTCACGTTTCGGAGGTGAGAGGATGACTTTTTCTTCCAGTACCTTCTCGACAGAGTGATGGACTTTCCAATATTGTCGATTTGAGTCGGATGCCAATCAGGATAGCCGTCTGTTCAATTTTCTGCTATTCCTGTTCCGTAGTATCTGAAAACAGCCATGCGGAAAGGTCTGTTCAAAAATACATTCGGCATAGTTACAATGACGGAAATGTAAAGGGCGCTATCGATATTGCAAGGCACATAGAGAAGAATACACTGTTCACGGGGAATGTCGCATGACTCACAGAGGGAATCTTCTTATGATAACAGCCTGATGGAGCTGGTACGGCATACCATAGAATTTATCAGGAAACCTTATGGTGAAATCTCCCTCGTTAAAGTAAAGGATGAGGTAAAACTTGTTATTGATGCCACACCGGATATGAGCCTTATGACAGGCAGAAAATCATTGAGGAGAACAAGAAGAATACCGTGCGCCACTCACTTCCGGGAGTATCTCGCATTGCAGAGGCTGTGCTTTTGAGTTCTTCGACATCAGAAGCACCAGATTGGCTCCAGCTCAAGGCAGATATACGGCATTTTGTTTGACGGCGCATGGCTGTGGGAGGAGTATGTCAATTCCCTAATAGAGGATGTCTTTTATCACCCGATGAACAAAGGCGGTAAGGGAGCCCAGCGACTCTTTGCGTGTAACATAGGTTTAATCTATCCTGACTTTATCAGCCGAGACAATAAAGTGGGAATAATCGCAGATGCCAAGTACAAAGCCGCTTGATAACATCGAAATCAGGACTACCTGCAGGTGTTGGCGTATATGTTCGTTTTGACGCCAGGAGGATACTATCTTTACCCAGAGGCAGAAGGCTATGATGATATGAAACTGTGGATGAATCGTGGCTCGACCTATGAAGCTAATGTATCGCCGCGTGATGATATCAGCATTACCAAGCATGGCTTAAAAATTCCTGTGGATTCAACGGATTATACTGGGTTTGTTACAAAAATGAAAAACTCACGAGCAGGAATTCAAACAGGTATTTACAACGAGGTAATATGATTGGAGAGGAATGGATAAATATGATTTAACTCGCTGCGCACGAGGCAGCAGATTCAATAGAGATGTGCTTGAGAAAAAACAGTAAAATGCGGTTGCTTCTATTGTCTCAAGATATTCTCTCCAGCTGAGATTGAGGAATGTTGTCCTGAACAGGATGAAGATGAAGAAGTGACAGCTATATGTCCATACTGCGGTATTGACGCCATTTTGCCTGAGAGTGCCGATTATCCGCTTACTGATGAATTTCTCGGAGCAATGCAAGAAAGGTGGTTTTGATATATGCTTGGAGCAATAGTCGGTGACATCGTAGGCTCGGTCTACGAATGGCACAATATTAAAGCAAAGGATTTTCCTTTATTCCGTGACGACTGCTTTTTCACAGATGATACCGTCATGACCTGCGCTGTTGCAGAGGCTGTTATGAATGGCGGAGAAAAGGATGCCTTCATCGATGCCATGAAGAAATATGAGTCGGATGTACCCTGACGCGGGATACGGTGGCAGATTTGGAACGTGGATCAATTCTGATAACCGTGAGCCGTATAACAGCTTTGGAAACGGCTCGGCCATGCGGGTTTCACCCTGCGCATGGATGATGGATTGCGGTTTTCTGCGCCCGGACGGAATGTGGTCGTCAATGGCAGGGACAGAGCAAGGTTGTCTGCTGAAGTAACACATAACCATCCCGAGGAGTATCAAGGGCGCGATGGCGGCGACAGATGCAATTTTCGTAATGCAGATACTACTTCGGCCGGATATTACGGCGACTACGAGCAGCCTATCAGTGATAATCCTGCGGAATGCAAGAAACGCATCAAGGAGCATATTGAAAGCGAATACGGGTACGACCTTTCCAAAACGCTATGATGAAATCCGTCCTACATATCGTTTCAATGAAACCTGCCAGGATACCGTACCTCAAGCTATCATTGCCTTCCTGGAAAGCGCTGACTTTGGGGATGCTATCCGGAACGCTATCTCTCGGCGGAGACAGCGACACGCTGGCGACAATTACCAGGAGCATAGCGGAGGCGGCTTACGGCATACCGGACTGGATTAAGAACAAGGCATATTCATATTTGGACGAGCCACTGAAGGATGTACTCAGGCGATGGAAGAAGTTCATTCCGAGAGGTTGACTATCGATATTTACTGTTAAAGCAGAAAAATAAAACCGAGGAGAATGTTTATGTTTTGAAAACAAAAGAAAACTGTAAGTGTAATAATGTAGAACATAAAAATTCAAGGGTAGATAAATTAGAAGAACAGGTGCTTGCACTTATTAAAAGAAAAATATGGTGAAGCAAGTAAGATAGCCCAAAGAAAAAGATAAAACTATCTTCTAACGAAACAGAAGTAGTAACAGATTATGAGCTTACACGAGAACTTATGGAAAAGTATGTTGAGTCAGGTATCTGTGAAGGTAGTATAGTTCAAAAATCATATGAAATAGACGCAAGCGGGAGTGAGAAATCACTCTCTTTTTACTGTCTAAAAATAGACAACAAATTTTGTGTCAGTAGCATGACACGAGAGGAGAGCTTGCATTTCAAATCAGCTTCAGATAGTTGATCTAGAGTTTTCGCATCCTTGGGAATCGTAAGGGTAAATGCAATTGAACTCCTGTTTCTTTATGACAGATATAGTATAATTACTATCGTTTTAAGCAGAAGCGGAAGCGTTTTTGTGTCGAATCTTCTGACAAAAAGCAGGAGGAGAAATGGACCTTATTCAGAAGATAAAGCGGATAGAACAGTACGCAGTAGAGAATTTCGAGGAGCTGGACTTAGATGATCCGATAGAAGAGGGTATTGGGAGGAGTATCAAGAGATTCCAGGGCTTCGCCGAATGAGATAGAGTCTTTTGAGAAGAAGTTCAACATCAAGCTACCGAAAGACATTAAGGAGCTTTACAGCTATAAAAACGGAGCAAATATCTTAGTGTCTTACCTTCAGTAATTCATGACGTGGAAATGTCATTTAACCCTGATGAGTTTGGAGCAGATGGAGAAGACAAAACAATATTTTCAGAACAGAGATGCTCTTCGACAGAGTTTCCGGACTTTTTCACTGAAGAAGACATAGAAAATGCAGGGATAGCAGGATTAAGCCCTATCTTTTTCATAGGCAATGGATTCCTTTTGCAGAGTATTGTGACAGTTGTTTTTGATGCTGGATTTTTGACCCGGATAAGGAGGAAGAGAGGGCAGATTCTTTGCTATATCCATGATCCGGATGAGGGTGACTTATGCAGCATCAGGGTTTCGAGTTAGTGGATGACATTATACAAACTATAGACTGAGGGGAATCCGGATTTTGATATTCAGGGAAGTAGCATTGATAACAGGGAGATTGCCCCGGAAAAAGGGAAGCGTATGAAGCAATAAAACTACCTAAGAAGTACAGAGACATTTGCGAGGGAAATCAAAAAATGGCTCCTATGAAAGTTTGTCGAAGCTGGAAGCTTTTTGAAAGAAGTTTCCGCACCAAAATCTTGCGGTAAAGAGCCAGGGTGGAGTTTTTTGACCGAAAGTATGAAGAAGCGGTAAGTCATACTCTTCTTCTAATGCCCTTTTGGGATGAGTGGTATTATTCTAATGTAGCTAACGAATATATGATGGCCATGTGCTGCAGCAAAGAAAAATCGGACGGGAAGCAGTGAAGTAAAGCTCTTCATGAAGAGCAAAGTAGGCTAATGGAAGCAGAGGAAGAGAAGTGCCTTAAGGGCTCATGCCAACGCTATAATTATTGCGAGATTTTTATTGCAGTATATTCATAAGGGATATTTTTCCCAGGATCAAGGGAGCAGAGATTATCAACCTCCAAAAGAGCCGAAAAACCGCTACGGACTTAGTCGCAGAGTTCAAGCTAAATACGGGGAAAAAGACTTTGATAAGATGGAAGCTTCTAAATTTACTTTATATGAAGGGTAGTCCGGAGGATACAGTGAGCTATTATGAAACAATCAAGGACTTGAATCTTGGAGAACTGTATTACGAGGAAGCTTGTATTTGCTATCAGTATCTCAGGCAGAAAGAAAAAGGCATTGAGGTGGTAGAACGTTGGGCAAAAGCAAGCTTTGGGATGTAGCTGATCCTATGCAGGTTCGCCCCTATGAGCTTCTTTATGTATCCCTTTATGCATGAATATTTGGAGAATGAAGAGAGTTTAAAAGAATTAGGGAAGCTATCTTCGGATAAAGATGAGGAGGAAAGGACGAAGGGAAAGTTCAGGGAATGCTCCAGCTAGTTGATATAAAAATGCTAAAGACAAAATTTATTTCAGCAATTCATCAATATTTTTCTTTGCATATAATAATCTTCTTACTTCCATTGTATTGCCTATTACTACATAGAAAATCGAGAAGTTTCTTACATTGATTCTGTAGTAAACTTGCTTTCTTAATTTAGAAGATTGGTACTTTGGAAATGAAAGAGGCATTTCTAGTCGTTTGCTGATTGCGAGATTCAATATCATCAAGCAATCGGTGAGCTACCCGGATTATTGAGAGCATTGGTGATGTAGTATAGTTACTTCGTATAAATCTTCTTGGAAGATTGGGAGAAAACTTAAGTTATATTTTGCCTTGTTCATTGATCCTTCTCCTTGCAGAAGCAAAAACTTCAGATTTAGAGAGCCGAGTTGTAGAGCTTGCTGCAAGGGCATCTGCTTCATCCAGCTTTTTCTGTATCATCGGTTAAGGCGGAATATTGCTCGAGACTCAGTAAAACCATTGTTCCATACCCATTTTTGTAGAGAAAACAGGGGCGTTGGAATTAACAGCTAACATCTTCAATTTCAGGAAATTTGTTTCTTAAGTCGGAAACCGGACGGATATTAATCATAAGAGTTCTCCTTTTTGTTTTTCTATCATAATAATATTGTTATTTTATCATAAAAAGGAGAAAGGACAAGGAATAGTTATATTTCGAACAAGTCGTGATACAATAAATTATCTTTTGTACAGTATTTGGCTTCGTTGGGAACTGATTACGAGCAAGCTTTGTTTTGATATCTGTATTTCGGACAGAAACGAATTAGGAAGTTATTTTTCGGATAAGGTTTGAATAAAGATTAGGGAGGAAAGGATGAAGAGAAAACACCGTTAGAGTAATCAAAATCGGTAAGGAAGCCCCTGTATGAATTTCTCATGAAAATATCATCTCGCTAGGAAGAAAGTCTCTTGCAAGTGCCTGCTACAGAAGTGTTGAATCGCTTTGCCATGGACTGGGAAAGGGGGAGTTTATTTTCTTGGCACATCAGGCGGAAGATGCGGATGGAGAATTGATTCCTTTGCCAAAAGAAATTCAGCCTGAAACATTGTTGAAAGCCCTGCCGGTAACGACTGAATCTCTACTGAAACGAGGAAAGGTCTATCAGGGACTATAGCTTTGAGGAATTAAAAGAGCTTTGTGGAGAACTGAAGATAACGACGGAAAGTGAGTGTTTTATGAAATATAGGGATTGGAATGAAATGTAACGGAAGCTTGAAGCGTTATATGTTTTGGATAATGCTTTGACAGATCCTTTCCGAAGAGTATCTCCGCTTAATTCGAAAGACAGAAGACGGAGATAAAGCTTCATTATCATGTGGATAATGGAGCAGGTGATTCCTCATCCGTGATTTTTACGGAAAAGCTGGTGCTGGTAAGAAAGGATTCGCGCATGAAAGTGCATTGAATCTGTTTGCGAGAAAGAACAAGAGGAGCAAAGTATACTTGAGCGGATCTATGCCGGGCTTCGGAGAAATATCAGAATCTTTTTCACCAAAGGAAGGGAAACGACTTTTTCCTCTGGTATGATGGAGAACTCCATCAAAAATTCCTTAGGGAAAATGATGGTGGTCGAGTGGTTGTTAGCGTATGCCTTTGAAAGTTTCGAGAAATTCCGGGACTTTGCCAAAGACTATTATGAACAAGAATTTTCGGAGAGCTTGCTCGACAACTATATGAAGCAGGAGGGCTTTCGGATAAAGAGTTAGAGAATTGATTTAAGGGGTGTCTTCCCCTTCTTCCCAGAACAGCTCATCCAATGTTTTTCCTAATACATGACAAATGGCGAGGCAGAGGCGGATGGTAGGGTTATAGTCCCCTTTTTCTATAGCATTGATGGTTTGCCTGCTGACGCTCTACCAGATCGGCCCAGCTCCTGCTGGGACAGGTCTTTTCCGCTCTAGCGGATTTTAAAACGCAGATTCTTCATTTTCCACCTCACTCTTCATCATTCTTCATTCGATTCTTCAGTAGCATGAGAATCAGGGCGATGGCAAAAAGATACTGAGAAGGAGAGGAAGCATAAAGCGGCTGCTGAGCCTTCCGGCAATCCATATTTTATCGGGAGAGATATTCTCTACGGTGTTAAAGACGTTCAGTACACTGAACAGAGCCCATACAATAACAGCAATCCTTTTATTTTTCTTATTGCTAAGCCCCCAGAAGGCATCGTGGAAAAGGCAGTATCCCATGAGGATCAGTCCCGAGAAAAAGAAGAATGGCAGAGGAATAATCCCGGCTTCCAAATATTTCTCAATCGGCTCGGCAAAAGCAGCGTACAGCATGAGGAGTCCCATGGTGGTGAAAAAGCGTATTGATAGGCCTTTCCGCGGACGATTACCTGCCTTTCATCATAGCAATCCTGTTGTTTCTTACTCAATCTGTTTCGAAAGAGAACTAAGAGGGAAGTTGCAAAAACCCTACAGCGATTCCTAAGTTAAAAATAATTCATCGAAAACTCCTTTCCTTGCATTCTCACTTTTTGGAGGAAACAATATGTATCAAAAATGTCTAAATACTTTACACAACCAATATACTAACCTTGTTTTTGATATATCAAGTATATTTTACAAAAAGACATCTAAAGAATTTTTACAAAATGACATCCAAAAGAATGCTCCGGTGGAAATTAAAGAATCAATAGAATCCAGCCTGTTCCCTCAGTCATGATAAAATCTATCCGAAGTAATTTTTTCCTGTTGTAAATGCTGTATGGAGGAAAAGAAATGGACTATAGAACAGAACACGATTCCATGGGGGAAGTGCAGGTTCAGTGGAGAAATACTGAGGGGCACAAACTCAGAGAAGCTTTGAGAACTTTTAAAAATAGGGACGGAGAAGATGCCCACTGAGATTGTTCGTGCCTTTGCCATTTTAAAAAGGCGGCAGCAATATGTCATCATCTTGGTAAACTGGATGAAAGACGCAAAACTTTGATTTCCAGCGTATGCGATGAGATTTTGGAGGGAAACTCAACGAGCATTTTCCTCTTGTGGTATGGCAGACCGGAAGCGGAACCCAGTCCAACATGAATGTGAACGAAGTCATTGCCAACAGTCGAAATGAAGTGGCAGGAGAAAAACTTTTGCATCCCAATGACCATGTAAATATGTCCCAAAGCTCCAACGATACCTTTCAGCAACAGCCATGCATATCGCAGCAGCCCTGGAAATTGAGGAGAGACTTTTCCCAGTCTTGACACCCTTATTAAATCTTTTGATAGACTTATGCAGGGAAAAATGAAGGCATTGTGAAAACAGGCCGAACTCACTTACAGGACGCCACTCCGTTAGCTTTTTCTCAGGAAAATCAGTGGTTGGGAAAGCTATGCTGGAAAAATCGAAGGAGATGCTTCAATTAAGCCTTCCCGGACCGAGAGCTGGCTCTTGGTGGAACTGCAGTGGGAACGGGACTGAATGCCCCGAAGGGATTTGATGTGGAGTGGCTAAAGCAGTTTCCAGACGGCACATAGATTTTAAAACGGCAGACAATAAATTCCATTCCCTTAGCAGTAAGGATGAACTGGTTTTGCCCATGGCGCTTGAAAGCCTTGGCAGCGAATTTAATGAAAATAGCCAATGACATCCGTTGGCTTTGGCAGCGGCAAGATGCGGTCTTGGAGAAATTTTCCTTCCGGAAACGAGGCCGGAAGCTCCATTATGCCGGGAAAGGTCAATCCCACCCAGTGCAGAGGCGCTTACCATGGTGTCCGTTCAGGTCATGGCCAATGATGCTAGCAGTGGGATGGCGGCTTCTCAAAGGAATTTTTGAGCTAAATGTATATATGCCGGTGTGATCTACAATTTTTGCAGTCCGATACGCCTAGCTTTCCGATGCCATGCTGTCCTTTAATCGGAACTGTGTTGTAGGCATCAAAGGCGAATAAAGAGAAAAATGCAGGAAAATCTACATCGTTCTCTAATGCTTGTAACCTGTTTTGAATCCCTACATCGGCTATGAAAATGCGGCGAAGACAGCGAAGAAGGCCTTTCAGGAAAATATTTCTCTGAAAGAGCCTGCCTCTGCAACAGCTTCTGACGGAAGAGAGAGTTGACGAAGTGTTTAAACCGGAAAAATGGTATGAAGAGATAGAATCAAAGTATTAACCAAAGAAGAAGTTGAAACAAGAAGAAAGGTGTTAAGAAGAAACGATATAAGTGACACAAAAAGAGTGATACAAGCAAAAGTGGAATTAAGAAGGAATGATGCAAAGTATAAAGTATGGAGGATGGACTATGCGAAGGAATCAGTGGAGCTGCATTATGAGATTAAAGGGAAAGCTGGAGTACACCGAGAGCCAAGGTGATGGCAAAGAGGCTTTAAGTCTTGCTTATACAGGGAGTTGCAGACCCCTGCCTGGTGGTGACAGAAGATGGAAAAGCTATGAGCTGACAAGACGCTGGAATACGGTGGCGGTGGTAACGGACGGAACTGCAGTGTTGAGACTTGGGAGACATAGGACCGGGCAGGCATGCCGGTTATGGAAGGAAAATGTGTGCTGTTTAAGGCATTTGGAGATGTGGATGCCATCCGCTCTGCGTAAGAACAGAAGGATGTAAGGAAATCGTAGAAAACGGTGAGCCTCCTTGCCCGGAAGCTTTGGGGAGTGAATTTGGAGAACATTTCCGCACCCCGTTGTTTTGAAATTGAAAAGAGGCTAAAGAGTTTGCGACATTCCTATTTTTCCACCTGACGACCAACGTGAGTACTGCGGTGGTCACTTTGGCAGAGCCTCATCAATGCCTTAAAGCTACCGAGAAAAATCGAAGAAGTGAAGATTGTGACCTCCGGAGCAGGGCAGCAGGCATCGCCATTATCAAACTGCTCTTAAGCATGGGAGCAAAATGTGATTATGACGGACAGGAAGGGGCTATTTATAAGGGAGAGAGAGCTTAAATCCCATTAAGATGGAAATGGCGAGATTACCAATCTCTCCATGGAAAAGGAAGTCTTTCAGATGTTATCAAGAATGCAGATGTCTTTATCGGTGTTTTCCACACCGAGGAACCTTAAGCAAAGAAATGGTAAGAGCATGGCGGGAAGCCCATTATTTTTGCCTGCGCCAATCCTATTCCCAAAATTTTCCCGGAGGATGCAGAAGGGAGGCCGGCGCTGCTGTAGTATCTACAGGACGGTCGGATTTTCCCAACCAGATTAATAACGTACTATGCTTCCCGGTATCTTTTAGAGGTGCCCTAGATGTGCGGGCGAGGATATTAATGATGAAATGAAGGTTGCCGCAGCCTATGCCATAGCGGAACTGGTGAGTGACCGGGAATTACACGCAGAGTACATTTTTACCCGCAGCCTTTGGTAGAAAGAGTGAAGGATGCAGTGGCTAAAAAGCCGTTTCGGAAGCGGCGAGAGAAAAGCGGCGTTGCCAGAGTGTGATTCTTAACCGCAAAAATTAAACGGTAAAAAGCTTCTTGTAAAACAAGCTGCAATTTTGGATTGCTATGGGGTGAAGGTATAGTGCAGAAGGGGCTGTAAAGAATAAAAATAGTTATATTTGTATATAACCAGAGTTATTCGCTTGCTTTTTCAGCCCCTTACTCCTATAACCGAAAATATATTTTATAAACTAAGCCAAAAATTCTTTTTCCATTTCGCATAAAGTCAATAAGGTTAATATGCCAGCTACCGTTTCTCTGTTGCAGAATAGAGTCTGCAGTAACAAATATTTTGGATAATTGTCATAATGGATTCAAGTGGTCTGTACTCCGGTCTTCAGTATCCTTTGATAATGCAATGGTATATGCAGCTTGTATGTAGGAGTAACGCATCTCGTTATTTTCTTTAATATAGAAATCACATTCAAGCTTCCTATTCTCCCAACTGCTACGGAATAGTCATGAGATTTTTGCATATATAGGTGATATTTTTCAAGAACAGGACCAAAAGTTAATTCTGTTGTCCGTGTTCTGGAAGCAAAATAAAAAGCAGTATCTGCTAAATAGTATTTTTCTCCACTTAAGAGTTTTTAGACTTCATATCAAACCTGGGGCATTCGCAAAGAATTTTTGCATCCAACAAGGCTTTAACATATCTTGCAATCGTGGCTCGCTTATGGCTGTTCCATTTTGTTCAATGGCTTTTTAAGCTTTTAGACTGGTTGTTGCGGCAAAGTTGTTGATGATGTATTTTTGGACTGTTTTCAAATGTAGTTTTATTACGGATTTTTAGCTCTTCTAATGTCTTTTCAGATTTCCTCGATAACGCTTTGAACATATCTACGCTTTGCAGCAATATTTTTCAGTTGTATTGTTCTGGGAAAACCGCCTTCAAGAATATAGTTTTGTAATTCTTCTTGTCTGTCGGAAGCAATCCATAGAATTTTTAATGCCTTCGTATTCTTCAAACGAAAGTGGGAACATCTCCAAATTCAATATATCTTCCGGTTAGTTTTGTCATCAATTCTCCGCTTAGGAGATATGAATTTGAACCAGTAATAAAATTGACCATTCATTAGACCTACGAAAGCTGTTAAGAATTAGTTCAAAGTCCTTTACATTTTTGAATCTCATCAACAAAAAGATATTTTGTTCCACGCACTTTCGGAACTGATTCCAATAGCTGTTCCAATTGTTCGGATTTGTAATTTTATGATAGTCCTTGCTGTCCAAGTCGAAGAAATAAATATGATTACTAGAATTCCGGACGATTTTTAATTCGTTGGCAATAGTTTCCATAAGACAGGATTTACCACTCTTCGCATACCGGTGATTACTTTAATAATATCGGTTTCGTGATAAAAGTCACGAATCTTTTTAAGGTAGTTTTTCACGAGGATACCAAGTCATATTATTCTTCCTTTCTAACTTATTAGTTCATAGTATATAATAGCAAATACAGTACGAAATATTAAAATTAACGTTGGCGATTTTGTGAAAATGTAAAAACACTAACGTTAAATCTGCAAAATCATTATATCAGAATATTCCCGTACGGGCATGTAGTTATAGTAAAATAATTATAAGAAAGGAAAAAATGTGACTACAGAAGAAAAATTATTGAAATATCAGGACTGGTTGTTCAAATGCTCCGCCTACCACATGGCTTTAAATATCATTGACATCGATAAGCGAGACAGTGGCACCTACGGCGAGGGCAAGCTATAGAGATGAGCGTTCCGCCTTTTTGGCGGGAGAGCTTTTTAGCCTGGAAACCGATCCGAAATCGTGGCATTACTAAAAGTTTTGCAGGAAGATCCCAAGGTGGATGCGAAAATAAGCAGCTATTCAACTTACTATAAGCAGACTCTGGATACCCTTTGCATTCCCAAGGAGGAGTTTGTAGCTTTTTAAAAGCTTTGTGACGAGTCCTTTGATGCCTGGATTTTGGCAAAGTCCAAGGCGGATTATTCTCTCTTGCCCCTTATTTGAAAAAGGTAATTGAGAGCCAGAAGAAGCTCACAGCTATCAGAAAGAGTGAAAAGAGTATTTATAACCAGATGTTGGATGACTTTGAGCCAGGGATGGATGAGGAAAAATATGATGCCTTCTTTTTGCCGCTCTAAAGGAAGACTGGTACCCTCATTCAGAAGGTCACAAAAGGCAGGAAGCAGCTTGGGAGGATTTTCTCTAAGCAGAGCTTCCCTGTGGAAGAGCAGAAGAAGTTTATGGAAGGTCTTTTTAGAGTATCTGCATTTTGATTCTTCCTGGGGACTATCAAAATGAATCCGAGCATCCCTTCACTTCATGGACCTGTAGAAAATGACTGCCGAACCACTACAGAAATATCTGGAGAGCAATGTGATTTCTGCCATTTTGTCTACAGTGCATGAGGTGGGACATGCCTACTATGAGCACAATATCAACCCGAAGTATGACGGTATGATTTTATCCGAGGGAGTGTCTTCCGGTATGCATGAGTCCCAGTCTCGCCTTTGCGAAAAATTATCTGGGAAGAACCATGGCTTTTTGGAAATACCATTATCCCAAGCTGCAAAAAGCATTTTCCAAAACAACTGGGAGGTATCTTTAGAGGAATTTTATCAGGCAATCAATGTGTCCAAGCCTTCCCTTTATCCGTACGGAAGCGGATGAATCAGACCTATCCGTTGTATGTTCTCATTCGCTATGAAATCGAGAAGGATTGTTTTAACGTGAAGCATTTCTACAGAGGGACTGGATAAAACCTGGAATGTGAAAAGTACAAGGAGTATTTGGGCGTGGATGTGCCAAACGATAAAGTAGGCATCTTTACAGGATGTGCACTGGTCGGACGGAAGCTTCGAGCTGCTTTCCACCTAGCAGCTCTAGGAACAGCCTTTGCGGCCCAGTATATACAGGCCATGAGGAAGGACCTGGATGTAGAAAAGCTTTTTGGAAGAAAAACCGTTTTTGATGAAATTATGAACTGGCTTAAGGAGCATATCCATACCTACGGTTTCCGCTATGAGGCACCGGGTTGATGAAAATGGTGACAGGGAAGAGTTCAATGTAAACTATTTCTTGGATTACATTGAGGAGAAATATACTGAAGCTTTATCAGCTATAATAAATATATTTCCTGCAGTACAGGTCTGAAACTGGGGCACGCTCTGAAGAAATACGCAATACTAAAAATATAGGACAAATTATTTTTAAAATAATATTGTTAATTTATTGACATTCCTCGAGAGTGGGGTGTAGCATGTGGGGTATGTAAAAGTTGACAGCTCTAAAAAGGAGGCAGGAGATGAGATTTACATTACCAAGAGACATTTATCACGGAGAAAATGCATTAGAGGCATTAAAGACCCTTTGAAGGAGAAGAAGGCTTTTTGTCTGCGTGGGTGGTGGCTCCATGAAGCGTTTCAGCTTTTTGGACAGAGTGGGTACAGTATTTGCAGGAAGCCGGCATGGAGGTAAAAGCTTTTCGAGGTGTGAGTCCGACCCTTCCGTAGATACTGTAATGAAGGGCGCCAAGGAGATGCTGGACTTCGGACCGGATTGGATTGTGGCAATCGGCGGAGGATCTCCCATTGATGCGGCGAAGGCAATGTGGATTAAGTACGAGTATCCGGACTGCACCTTTGAGGATATGTGTAAGGTCTTCGGTATTTCCAACTTTGAGAAAGAAGGCAAAGTTCTGTGCCATTTCCTCCACTTCCGGAACCGCTACCGAGGTAACCGCATTTTCCATTATCACTGACTATGAAAAGAGGAATCAAATACCTATTGCGGACTTTGAAATCACTCCCGATGTGGCTATCGTAGATCCGGCACTGGCACAGACCATGCCGAAGAAGCTGGTGGCGCATACCGGAATGGACGCCTTTAACCCATGCTATTGAGGCTTATGTTTCCACTGCAAACTGCGACTATACGGATCCTTTGGCTCTGCATGCTATTGAAATGATTCGGGACGATTGGTAGATTCTTATAATGAAGACAAAAGAGGCCAGAAATGCTATACATAACACTGAGTGCCTTGCAGGAATGGCATTTTCAATGCACTTCTTGGAATTGTTCACTCCATGGCTCCATAAGACCGGTGCGGTATTCGGTGATTTAGGGGCGCACATTATTCACGGTGCGGCCAAATGCCATGTATCTTCCAAAGGTTATTGCTTTTCAATGCGGACGAAACCGCAAAGAGCGCTATGCAAAGATTGCGGACGTTATCGGTCTTTCCGGAAATAACGACGATGATAAGGTAAAAGGCATTGATTAGCTATGTTAGAGGCTTAAAACGACAAGCTGAATATTCCGCATTGCATCAAGAACTACGGCGCAGATTCTTACCCAACAGAGCAGGGATTTGTTCCGGAGAACATTTTCTCAGAAAGACTTCATGACATTGCGGTAAATGCGATTGCGGATGCTTGCTGCAGGTTCCAATCCCCGTCAGCCCAGTGTAGAGGAGATGGAAGCTCTTAAAGTGCTGCTACTATGATACAGAGGTGGATTTTAAGAGGTAAATGTTATAGAAGAAAATAATGTTTGCAAAAACCGTTGTTTCGCAAAGTAAAATTGGGGAACAACGGTGTGAGAAAGAGATAAAAGGGCGCTGCCCTTGAATGACTAGGAGGATATCGTGGCACGCTTTATGTGTTTTGATGTGGAGACACCGAATCGGAAGAACAACTGTATAAAGTGCCATTGGCATTACCGTGGTGGAAGAAGGAAAAATCAGCAAGGAATTTTTATTCCCTTGTGAATCCCGAGGCGGACTTGACTATTTCAATGTAAAGCTTACAGGAATTAGTGAAAGTCCGAGAGTCAAGGATGCGCCCACCTTTCCGGAATTATGGCAGCAGATTGAGTCACTTTTTCCGACGGAATGCTGGTGGCCCATAATGCTTCTTTTTGATATGAATGTGCTGAAAAATGTCTTTTTGGACTGTAGATTGATTGGAAACCCTATGCTCGTTACCTTTGCACGGTGAAAATGGGCAGAAGCCTCTTTCCCGATAGGAGCCATAAGTTAAATATGGATCTGCAGAGCATTTCAGGGATTCCTCTCAATCACCATAGGGACGGACAGTGATAGCCGTGCCTGTGCGGAGATTTTGCTTCGTTATCTGGAAGCGGGGGCAGAGGTGAAGGCTTTTATAGGACTTGCTCGTTTAAGAAATAAAGTATATTGGAGATTTTGCAGGGAAGATATTATGAAGGACATTATCAAAGACATTAGTAAAGACGTTACTAAAGACGTAATCAAAGACATCATCATTAAAGAAGCTATGCCGGAGGATGCGGAGGCAAGAATAGCCTATGCAAGGCAGGTCGGTTCGAAAACAGACAATTTATCCTTTGGAGAGGAAGGATTTCCACTCCATAGAGGAAGAGCAGGAAGAAATTCGGAACTTTTTCCAAGGATCCGAAATCAGTATGCTATTTTCGCGTGGAAGAGATGGAAAGCTTGTAGGAAGCGGAGAATTAAGGGCTTTTTCCAAGTAGAATGAGCCATAGGGCAGAGCTGGGACTTACCGTGGTAAAGGCGGAGTGGAATAGCGGTATTGGAACCAAACTATGCAAAAAGCTTATAGACTATGCCGGGAAAAATGCCGTGGAGCTCATTAATCTGGAAGTGCAGAGGACAACAGCCGAGCTATTCATCTGTATGAGAAATTCGGTTTTAAAAAAGTGGGAACTTTACCGGCGTATTTTAAGATTGGGGAAGAGTATATCGACTTTTGACAGTATGGTGTTGGATCTGAAGATAGGGACATTAAGATACTGAAAGGAAGATATCAAACGAGATATTTTCAATATCTGCTTCGACATGTGCTAAATATTTTTCTTTACTTACAGCGAAAAATCGATTTACTTTTTATGCTTGTTTCATATATTATATACAGCAAGAAAGTAAAAAAGGCGGTGATTGCATGACGGATTCTCAGAAAGATTCTGGAACTTGCAAAACAGAATAATGCTGTTCTTACAACGGCTATGGTTGTTCATGCGGGATTTTCCAGAGGAGTCTTCAGCATCTTGTAAAAAGGAGATTTAGAACGTTCCGGAAGAGGAGTCTATATATTACCGGAAGCGTGGGATGATGAATTTATTAATTTGCAAACTCGCTATAAAAGGGAATTTATGCCTTGGAAACGGCTCTTTTCCTCTGTGATTTGACAGATGAGAACTCCTCTGAAATTTCGAAAATGTTTTTCCTGCTACTTATAATTTATCTAATCCTAAAAAGGATGGCATTTTAGCGAAGGGGCAAAGGAGCCATTTATAGCCTGGGGTCTACAGAACTACTAGTCCGGCGGGAAACCCCATGAAGCTTATTCTGCGGAACGTGCGCTGTGATATTTTGAAAACAAGAAACCACGTGGATGTACAAGTAGTAGTAGAGGCCTTTTAAACGATATATTTTTCGAAAAGACAAGAACATCTCTCTCTTTCAAATTATGCTAGAGACCTTCATGTAGAGGAGAAGCTTAGACCGTATCTTGAGGTACTTCTATGACAGATGCAATGCAGCTTAAAGCTTTTTAATTAAAAATCTTGCAAAAAGAAAAATGTATCTCAGCTCAACTTGTACTGCAAAATTATATGCTGGAGCGTTTTTAGAGAGAATTTCTTTATCCTCATATCGCGATAACTGTATTATTAAAAGGCGGATTTTTGATTGCTTCTATGGTGGGACTGGATACCAGGGCAACTATGGATATGGATGCAACCATCAAAGGATATCCGGTAAAGGAAGATAGTATTCGGAAGATGATAGAAGAGATTCTTGGCATTCCTATAGAAGACGGTATAACATTTCGCTTGCAAAGTATTCATGAAATTAGAGAAGATGATGAATACTCCGGATATCGTGCATCTTTTAATTGCAGAGTACGGGAGAATGGCTGTTCCTCTGAAATTGGATATCACCAGTGGAGATAAAATCACTCCCAGAGAAATAGAGTATAGTTATAAGCTGATGTGGGAGAATCGTAGCATCAGCATTTTGGCATACAATCTTTCTACTATTCTTGCTGAGAAGCTGGAAACCATTTTGTCCAGAGCAGACCAAAATACACGTCCCAGAGATTATTACGATGTTTATATTTTGACTAAATTACAGGGAGAAAATATAGATGATAAAACTCTTAGCCTCGCTCTTTCGGCAACGGCAGAGAAGCGAGGCTCTGCTCATTTGCTTTAGCCAATTTCAGGATATTCTTTCTACTGTAAAAAGTAGTAGTATTATGAAAATCCGGTGGGAGAATTATCAAAAGACTTTGATTATGCTAAAGGCATTGAGTTTGAAGAATGTTGTAATGCAATTAGAACTTTGTTGGAAAGTTTATAATAGACAGTTCTGAGATTTTTATGACTATGAATTTTAGAATGAAGTCTTATTTTGTAGTGTTCTAAAGAACCTATGGAGAAAACATGAGAACAGAACATATTGTCATAGAAGACTATACTCCGGAGTGGAATACGGAGTTTCAAAAAATCGTTGCTTCCCTTGGAAATGAAATCTTGGCTAAAAGCCTTAGTATTGAACATGTTGGAAGTACCTCGGTGGAAAAGATTTAGCAGCAAAGCCGATTATTGATATGGATATTGTTATTCCGGATATGTCAGTTTTTCCGGAAATGAAAAGCCTACTGGAAAAGAAGGGATACCGGCATGAAGGGAATCTCGGGATAGAGGGAAGGGAAGCATTTTCCTATGAAGAGAAACCAGACTCATGGTGCATCATTTGTATGTCTGCCCTATGGACTCTAAAAAGAACTGAAGAGGCATATTGCTTTTTCGAGATTATCTCCGTACTCATCCTCATTTGGTGGAGGAGTATGCCAAAGTGAAAAGGGAAGCTGGCTCGGCTGTATCCGAAAGATATAGACAAATATTTGGAGTACAAAGGGAAATTTATTGAAAGCGTTTATCTTTTTATACGAAACCATTGGTCTTGAGGGAAAGTAGAAATGTCTGTAAGCAGTTTTATTCATGTAAACAAAGCGGAAAATATGATTTTTGATTTAGAAAAAAATTCAATAGGGAAATGGAAAAAGGAAGTATCCGGGGACAGATATAGAGCAGAGTAAGACTGCGTCATTTTCCTATGATATTTGTTGGGAAAAATTACGTGGAGCCATATCAGTTTACTCTACGAATGGATAAAAAGAACTACCTTTGCCATAGAGTATTTTAATTCCGAGAATAGAATGAGGGATTATGCAAGCTTTATTGTATGGCTCAGCCTGTTTTTGAATCAAGAACAGGAATTGGTTCTATGTGATGAAAATAATGAGGACACACTGATGCTTTCTGCGAATACCTCCGTGGAAGATATTGAGGAGTGGTTAGGACAATTAGGGCTATAAGGATGGGAGATAGAGATGGATTTTACGCAGGATAGGAAAAGTAATATTCTTTTTGGTTTGCATGATAGCAGGATAAAGAAGATTCATTTTCAAAACGGTGTTTTAACCTTAGAACCGCATAAACTCTTTCAATATACGGCAGAGGGGGAAAAAGTATATTCCGGAAAACTTGTGTTTTTTGATACAGATTTAGAGGAATGCAACATTTTGATATTTGACCGGACAGTATATGAGGGGGCATTTTCCGGAAAAGCCATCGGATTAAAAGAATATATGAAAGAATATGCCCATGCAGAATTTGAAATCTTAACAGAAGGATACTTCGGCTATAGTACAACATATACAGGCTGGCTTTGGGAGAAAGGAAAAGAACCTGTATCGGCCATCCTGTATATTTGGAATTCAGGGATATGGTTTATAGAATTGATTGCTAAAATTGGAACGTGTGAGGATGGGATAATACGGTGAATGAGAAAAATAATGAGAAACACATGATCAAGAAGTTAAGTTGTCAGTTTCTCTGGAAAATAAGACAGTATGGCTGAGTTCTAATCAAATGGCATTACTCTTTGATAGAGATGAAAAAACGGTTCGTAAACATGTTAATAATGTTTTTAAGGAAAATGAATTAGACAAAGAAAACAACACGCAAAAATGCGTGTTGATGGATGTAAGGATTGCAGCATCCATTTTTGGAATTTCTAGAGAAATGACGCATTATTCCGGAATGAAGAAAAGGTAATTAGCGATGGAGCTTTTAGTGGCAATCACACTTATGATTGCAGAGTCTAAGCCGGAGGAAAAAGACATAATGACTACTTTGGCTATGAATCTATTGAAGATGTAGATAACTTTTGAATTCATAGGAGGTAACGATGAACAAGATTACTTGTATTTGTTTTAGGTGTGAAAAGATATGGAAAGGTCAATAAAGTTTTATAGAGATGGTTTAGGATATAAGACTGATTGCAGAGAAAATAATCCGTCAGTATGCTTTTTTGATACTCCGGGAACAAAGTTTGAACTATTTCCTTTGGAACAATTAGCAAAAGATATTGATGAAAATAATCCACCAAAAGGGAATGGATTTTCAGGAATTACATTAGCCTACAATGTTGAACATAAAGAAGATGTAGAGACTGTAATTGCATTAGTAAGAAAAAGCAGGTGGAAAAAAATTGTAAAAGAGCCACAGGAAGTTTTTTGGGGTGGATATCACGCGTATTTTTCGGATTTAGATGGATACTATTGGGAAGTTTCATGGGGACCGAATTTTCAATTTGATGAAAATGGATTGCTGAAATTTTGAGGATAAATAGGGAAAAGAGTATGCCATAAAGTAAGGAATATTTGATTTTGAAGGAGGTAATCATAGTGAATGAATTTAATGAATTTGTTCGTGAGATTTTTTTCCGCAGCAGGTGATATTGTCATAAGATCCATGATGGGCGGATACCTTATATTTTTAACGGTAAGCTGATAGGTGACATTTGCGATAATGAACTATTTTTTTAAAGAGAACGCCGACATCGGACAAACTTCTTGCAGACTCAGAATTGCGTTATCCGTATGAGGGTTCAAAGACATTGATGTATGCATTTGACAGATTTGAGGATATGGATTTGATTACTGAACTACTGAAAGGTATGTATGCGGAACTGCCAGAAAAAGAAATCCCAAGAAAGCTAAATGAGACAAACAAGCTTCAGTTTGTTGAACTTAGCAAGGTATAAGTTTCTATGAGATGAAACCTATAAAACTTGTACAGATATTGTAGGGTAGGAAAAGAACTCTTCCTCTATACTAAAAATAAACCGAAAGAAAGGAGGAAATCAAAAATGAATATTATCAAGTCGTTTAACAACACAATTGATTATCTTGAAACAGTTCTTGATGATGAAATTGACGAAAAGAAAGTAACTCAGTTATCCGGATATTCGTATTCAATGTTCAGTCGCTTGTTCTCTATTCTAACCGAAACAACGCTATCAGAATATATAAGAAGCAGAAAATTGACGGAAGCTGCCGTTATATTAAGAGATACGGACGAAAAGATTATTGATGTTGCCTTAAAATTCGGATATGAGTCATCGGATTCATTTGGAACTGCATTTAAGAATTTTCATGGATTTACTCCTTCTGAGGTAAGAAACGGGAAACCGTTCAAATTAGTATCACGAGTGCAATTAGCACTAAGTGTAAGAGGAGGAAGAAGCATGAACATTACAATTCAAAAGAAACAAGCATTTACAGTTGCAGGGGTAAATGAACAAAGCATCAATTCATCATTATGTCCGAATGTCTGGGATAAACTGTATGAAAAATATAGCCACGATGAGCTTGCGAGCTTGGGAAACGGTCAAAGTATGGGCGTTTGCCATGATGTGGAAAATCCAAGCACAATAAATTATATGGCAGGCTATATTGTTACAGGTGCAGACAAAGCAAGAAGTATGGGATTAGATGTTTTGGAAGTGGAAGAAGCAGAGTATGCAGTTGTAGAATTAGTAGGAAGTGTTCCGGAGTGCATTCATAACGGGTGGAAATATGCAATGGAAGTATTCTTCCCTGAGCATGGCTATATTCATTCAGGAAAACCTGACTTTGAATATTACTATGAAGGTGATATGCACAGCAAAAGACTACAAAAATGGAACTTTGGATTCCGATAACTAAAGCTTAAAAAAACAGGTTTGTAAAGATAAAAAGAGATTACATTTCAAGAGGATTGGGGAGATAGAAGAAGTATGCTGAACATCAGCCAACTGTCTACAAAGTATAATATGAAGCGGTTATTGCTTATGGCAAGGAGGCTATCAATCAACTCGATGATAACAAAATAGAAGCGGGCTTCTCGAGTGCAGAACAGGGATGGAAGCATTTCCCGATTCAGAGCAAAATGGAATCAAAGCTTTATAACTATGCCAAAACATTCTTTTTACGTGCTCTAAAATATAATAATTTCCCCATAGCAAAACGATGGTTAGACAGAATGATAGAGAACAATAATACTCTACATTTGTTTGAGTCTGAAATAGAACATATGCAAGCAAAATATGAATTTGAAACCGGAAACAAGGAGAAGCTTTTCAACTATGGAAGAACCTTGTAAAACAAAAAGGGTTAGCTACAGATATTTTTGAATACGATGATCCGAAGTATAAAGAGTTTTATAACACAAGAAAGTAAAATGTAAGAATTGTTCTATATTTTATCCGTAAGGACTAGTAAAATACCAAAAAGGAAAAAGAATAAGTAGAGGTATCAGAAAAGGAGGTCACCTTAAATGGATATAAAAAGCGGAATTTTTAAGAATTATGGCTGAGCAAAGCAGAAATAGCCCTGGCAACATCTGTAAATAATGTTCCCAATGTAAGAATAGTAAATTTTTTCTTTTGAGCCCGGCTGAAAAATATACTTTTACTTTTCGTCTTTCAAAGGGAATGACAAAGTAAAAGAAATAAACGCAAATCCAAACGTGGCATTTACCACCATTCCTCACGGAGGAAATGAGCATGTCAAAGCGAAGGGATAGTGCAAAAAGTTCCAAGACGATTTTTTGATCTTGCCGAGCAATTTGTACTAAAATTCCGGGCTACAAAGACACGATAGAATATGCAGGAGAATCGTTGATTTTATTTGAAATCAGATTTGATACGGCTGTAGTTACCAAGGATTTACACACCATTAAAAACGTTAAAGCTATAAATTGCGATCGAATATATTGAAAGCCAATGGGAATGTATCGAGAGCTAATGGGAATGTATCGAAAGCCAAAGGAAATGTACTGACTATGATTTGTTGACATAGCGCAAACAAAAATAGAATTTATTTAGTTCCTTAGAGTAATGTATGAGCATTGTGTATTGTCCGATGCTCTAAAATTGTTCTAAGACCTTATATAGAAAGTAAGAGAATATGGGTAAAAAGTAGTAATTATTGGAGCAGGTGTTTCTGGCTTGAGTGCTGGAATATATGCATTGCAGGCTGGATATTCAGTAGAAATATACGAAAACAAAATGCCCTGGTGGTGAGTGTGCAGGGTGGAACAGGCAAGGATATCATAGATAATTGCATTCATTTTTCTCGTTGGATGCAATAAGGATGAACAATTATATAAAAATGTGGGAAAAATCTAGGAGTTCTTTCTGATAGTTTGAGATTTATCGTGAGCCATATTTTTATTGTATGGAAATGGACAGGGGTAACACTACATTTGTGGAGAAATTTAGAGAAAGCAAGAAAAGAGTTTTTAGAACTTGCTCCAGAAGATACCAAAGAATTAAATTTGTTTTTGACTGTGCTAAAAGCTTAGAGTGTATAAAGCCGCCATGTGATATTTCAATTGCTCATATGAACCTAATACAATTTATTAGACTAGGAATGAGTATGAAAGATGCTAATAAGGCTATAAAGGAATATGGAAAACAGTCTATGGAAGACTTTACAAATCGTTTTACAAATCATTACATTAGAGCGATTTTTAAAAATTACTTTAATAGCAACTTCATTGCCCTATCCTTTGTTGCATCGTATGCTTTTTATACAAAGTAATACAGCAGCTATTCCAGAGGGAGGTTCTGTTAGCTTGGTTAGTAGAATGCTTGCAAAATTTGAATCTTTGGGTGGAAAAACTACATTTAGGCGTTAATATTGAAAAATAAATATTGCAGATAAGCAGGTTGTTAGTATTATTGGTAATAATGGAAGGTTATCAACTCAGATAACTATATTTGGTGTGCAGACCCACATTCTCTTTTCTATGACTTAATTGATGGAGGATATTTGGATAAAAATCTTAGATACATGTATGAGAATCCGGAGGGTTATGTTTCTAATACAGGTTATCAGGTTGCATTGGAATAGTTACTGAAGCGGATTTGAAAATTACCTGAAGGAAGCATTATTTTTCCCTTGTGACGAATATGATGTTGCAGGAGAAACACACAATTTTGTGGAATGCGTGTTTATGATTATGATGGGAAACACTTTTTTCCCTATGGGAAAGAGAGTTATTCAGTGTAATGTTTTACAAAATGCTGAAAAATTATGCTTACTGGTTTGGGCTAAAAAGATAATAAAGAGAAATATAATCAAGAAAAACAGCGAATTGCAGAAGAATTGAGATTAAGGGTTGAAAAAGTTCCCTCAGCTTGAGGGTAAACTCATCGATGCTTGGAACGTATTCTCCAGTTACATTCACAACTTGGTGTAATGCCTACAAAGGGGGATATATGAGCTTTAATCCACAGAAAGGTTATAAAAGTAAGTATGTTAAGAGCATTATCAAAGGTATAAACAATTTATACCTTGCAAGTCAATGGATTCAAACCGGTGGAGGGCTTCCATAGCTGCAGCAAGTGGAAAGTTTGCCATAGATAATATGAAATCTCATAGATAAATTTTAGTTTGTAGGGAGCACAAGATGTTAAAAATAAAAGATTTTACATTTCAAGAGGATTGGGGAGACAGAAGAAGCTGCCTCATGTTCTTTAAAGTGGACCGGGAGGAAAGCGCCCTCATGGGCTGTAGAAATTGGGTTTAAGCCCGGGGATTTTGAGGATTCCGGAAGCGGTATATACAGTTACTTCTGCTATATTTGAAAAAGAAAAAGAGGTTCGAAAACAGCTTTTGGATCTTTCAGTTATCGGGATGTGCTTTCCAAGGCATTTCCTCTTGGTATTCGTTTAGTTCAATAAGATGAGAAGTCTAGGAAAGTTATGGAGGGTTGATTTATGGGTGACATTATTCTTGAACAATTAGCACCGGATGATAGGGAGCAATTTATATTAGATAATCAGGAAGCATTTAATTATGGTGCAATGGTGGAGTTTGGCCTTAGAGATAACCGCTTCGAAGAAGATGGACAAATTATTTCAAGAAAAACAATTGAACGTTCTATTGATGATGGAAGGGCATATCGTATCATATACAATAATAAAAAGTCGGTGGAATTGTAATAAATGTTAATGGAGAAAAGGCGAATTAGATTTGCTGTTTGTTGCTCCAAATGTTCACGGTAAGGGCATTGGTTATGCTGCATGGTGTGAGATTGAAAAAAATGTATCCTCAAGTAAAAGTTTGGGAGACGGTAACCCCATATTTTTGAACAACGCAATATTCATTTTTATGTAAACAGATGTGGCTTTCACATTGTAGAGTTTTTTAATAAGTATCATCCGGATCCTAACGAAACAGACAGTATGGACGAAGAAAATTTGATTCACAATTTCGAGATGGGATGTTTAGATTTGAGAAGAAAATAGATTAGTATATTAGAATTTGATGAGATAAATTAATTTTAGTTTTGTCTAGAATAACAAACTTCCGGTTTGTAGGAAAGAGTAAAGATGTTAAAAAAATAAAAGATTTTTATCATTTCAAGAGGATTGGGGAGACAGAAGAAGCTGCCTCATGTTCTTTAAAGCAGACCGGGAGGAAAGCGCCTCATGGGCTGTAGACATTGGGTTTAAGCCCGGGGATTTCGAGGGAAATGATTTCTCCTTCCATCTGCATCAATCCCGATAGATACGGATAAGATGATGTAAAGGAATTGGTGGGGACTACATTTTCAGTAAAGACAGTTGAGGAAAGCGAAGAGCGTGAAGATTCCTTTTATATTTATGAAAACGAACCGCTAATTGAATACAGGATAGAAGTCTTAGATATAGTAGAGGCGAAAGCCCATATAAAGAGTGCAATGGGCGTGCTTATTCTGGACGGCTATGCGGAGCCATGGATAGAAGAAAAGATTTGAAATAGACAGTTGGATTCCGGTAATAGAATCCGTGCAGGATTGGGATAAACTGTCCTTATGACGGAAAGAAGCCATTCAGCGATTAGACGCTTTAAAAGAGGATTCCGGTAAGCTATGTCAGAAAATCCGTGGGCAATGCTTTACGAGATATCAGTAAGAAATTTCCGGATTTTTATTCGTAAAGAAAGTAGAGACTTGGTCTTTAGATAGTAAAGAAATAAAACAGGTTTTATCACTTGGCAAAGTAAATTTATAAAGTATTAAAAGATATTGTTCTGCTAGCTTGCCATAATTGGAACGGAGAGGTTGTTATTAGGGATATCTTGTATGGGACAGAAAGGAGTCTGTTAGTGAGATTACTCATATTTGGTCCGGGAGTGATAGGGCTCGCTGTATGCCCTCGCTTTTTGCCGAAGCGGGTTTTTGATACTACTGTTTATGCAAGAGGAGCCAGACTGGAAACACTCAAGAAGAAGGGTCTGCTTTATTTGAAAAGAGAAAAAGTTACAAAAGCAAATGTTTCTGTTTTGTCTGAACTCAAGGATAATGACGAATATGATTTTATATTCTTGACAGTCAGAGAGAATCAGTTATATCAGGCACTTGATGAACTGAAAACCAATAATAGCAAATGCATTGTAACAATGACAAATTCTATGGATGACTACAATGAATGGGAGAATATTTGTGGGAGAAGGCAAAATTCTTCCGGCATTTCCAGGGCGCAGGAGGAAGGATTAAGGATGATGTATTGGATGCCACGCTTACTCCGAAAATCATTCAACCGACTACCTTTGCAGAGATTTCCGGAATGAGAACGGATAGAGTAAGACGCCTTTCTTTGATTTTTAAGCAATCTTCTATTCCATATCAGATAGTGAAAGATATGCACATTTGGCAGCTTTTGTCATCTTGCAATGGTAGTTCCTATTGCAGATGCGATATTATGAAAGCGGATAATCCCGCAAAAACCGGCTATGAACACAAGATTATGCGTAAGACAGCAAAAAGCTCTAAAACGAAACCTCCAATTTGTGAGGAAAAACTGCGGCAAGTTATCCCCATGGAAAATGAATATCTTTTTGTTTGTGCCGCTACCGATATTGACTTTTATTATGTCGTTTGTATATAGAAGCACTTTTCGGCGAAAAGTTCATGTATCAACATTCGATAAACGCACCGGATGAAATGAGAGAATTACACAAGAAATTTTATGAGTACATGGAAAATGTTATAAATATAGCTGAGGCTGAATCAATGCTTTAGAAGTAAAAAGTAATGGAGGAATTTCAAAATGGGATTCTGGATATTCATGCTAATTATGGTTTTACTTATTCCGTTAACTATGCTTTTTCTTTCGCTGGCTACTTTTTCAGGAAAACACCGAAAGAAATTAATTATGTATACGGATACCGAACAAAAAGGTCAATGATGAATGAGGAAACATGGAGAGTTTGCGAATCAATATTTTGGGAAAGTATGGTATCTTTGTGGACTGATTTTCAGCACCTCTCTCCGTGATTGCCATAGCCATTGTATTTGGGAAAAGAACCGGGAACCATGGGGAACGGTTGGCGGTATTATCACGATGTTGCAGATGCTCCCCTTAATCGGAGCGATAGTTCCAACCGAAAGCGAATTAAAGAAAAATTTTGATGAAAACGGAAAAAGAAGATAAACAGAATTGACGGAGCTTTTTGAGTGAGATTTGTCAGTGCAAAATAGAAAGGGCAGAGCAAAATCTCTTAAGGAGGTGAGTGGATTTGAAGGAATATATTGCCGCATTAGAACAGGAATTTTCTTCGATAGAAAATGGTTTCAAGACGGAAGAAAGTAGAGCTTTACAGGATTTTTCACTCCCATGATTTTTGCTTATTGCAAGACTTTGGCATTTGCAGCTTATCAATCTCCTGTTTATCAAGTGAGAATGTATGGGGTATTTCTTTTTGGCTACTTATCTGAGGATGAAGAAATCCTCCATTTTATGAAGGAAGAAATTACAAAGGATGAGAACTGGAGAGTGCAGGAGATTTTAGCGAAGTCCTTTGATACCTATTGTAAAAAAATCGGAATGGAAAAAGCCCTCCCTACGATTACGGAATGGCTACAAAGTCCTGAGCCGAACGCCCGAAGAGCCGTTACAGAAGGGCTAAGAATCTGGACAAGCAGAGCCTATTTTAAAGACCACCCGGAAGAAGCCATTCGGCACTTTAGCTGCTTTAAAAGAGGATCCCAGTGAATATGTACGAAAGTCCGTGGGCAATGCTTTTACGAGATATCAGTAAGAAATTTCCGGATTTTATTCGTAAAGAAGTAGAGACCTGGTCTTTGGATAGTAAAGAGATAAAACAGGTTTATCACTTGGCAAGTAAAGTTTATCAAGAAGAATTAAGATCATACGTGCATAATGAGGTAAAGTAGAAATGTCCGAAAGAAGTATGCTGAAATATCAGCCAACTGTCTACAAAATACAAAATTAAAAATGGGGGAAGAGGATGTCTCCGGGATTTTGAAACTGGAGAATAGCAATCCCCTGTATTTTTGTATTGTCCACCAAAAGCCATGTAGGGAAACGGTGCTGAATGATTTAAAAAGCATTACCGGAGGGGAAAAGCCATGAGGATAAATTCTATATTGGCTTTTTTGAAAATGACAGCTTAATTGCCATTATGGACTTTATTCTCTCCTTTCCGGAAAAAGATACGATTTTCATCGGTTTGTTTATGATGGACAGTAAAGAGTCCGGAAAAGGGAAAGGGAGCGCTATTATTGCAGAGGCTTTAACTACATGGAAAAGTGAAGGTTATAAAAAAAGTAAGGCTAGCCTATATGAAAGGAAATATGCAAAGCAGGAACTTTTGGAGAAAATGCGGTTTTTACGGAGACGGGAGTAGAAAAAGAAAATGAGCATGGAATAGCGGTCATTATGGAATGTAACTGCCTCCAATTCCCCGAGCTTCCTTGAAAGGAAAGAATCGAAGTCAGCTCATATCATATGACATAGGAGAACTTTCAGGGCAAGTAATATGAATCTTGAATAAGGGTAGGCGTGGTAATTTCAATATTTACATTGAGACTTTACGGAAAGAGGTGTTTTTAAGCTCATGACAATGTTAAAATGAAAAATCTGCTATTTGTTTTAGAGAGGTTCTTTGGACTTTTAAGTAAATAAAGGATTTAAATAGGGAAATTCAATACATGATTATGCCTTTAATATAATCACTTTATAATACGAATTTATCTTGGTAATTTAAATTTGATAAAAAGCTAAATACATCAAAAATCTTTTCGCTAGGGAAAATTAGTTGAGAGACCATCTATGATGACATCTGTCAGCATAAATCATTAGATTTTTTGACTAGTTCAATAGTTCATAGTAAAACAGGAGGTCTTGATATGTACGACGAAATTAAAATCTTTGAAGGGAACCGGATTCGCTCAATTTGGAACGAGGAAAAGGAAGAGTGGTATTTTTCAATTATTGATATTTTAGGGATTCTTACAGAAAGTGAAAAATCCAAGAAAATATTGGAGCGTGTTTAAAGTAAGGCTGAAAAAAAGGAAGGCAATGAACTGGCTACAATTTGTAGCCAGTTGAAAATGAAAGCCTCAGACGGAAAAAAATGAGGCAAACGGATGTAGCCAATATGCAGGGGATTTTCCGCATTATTCAATCCGTACCATCTCCCAAGGCAGAACCCTTTAAGATGTGGTTGGCAGAAGTTGGAAAAGAAAGAATAGATGAGATTATAGATCCGGAGTTAACGATAGATAGAGCTTTGGAGACCTATGCGCAGAAGGGATATTCCAGAGAATGGATTAATCAGAGATTACAAGCCATTCAAGTAAGAAAAGAACTGACTGATACTTGGCAAGACCATGGGGTAGAAGAGGGCAAAGAATATGCCATACTAACCAATGAAATATCTAAAGCTTGGAGCGGTATGACAACAAGAGAGTACAAAGACTTCAAAGGATTGAAAAAGCAAAATCTTAGGGATAATATGAGCAGTACCGAGTTAATATTAAATATGCTTGCAGAAGCGGCTACAAAGGATATTACTAATGCGACAAATCCCTCATGGCTTAGAAGAGAACAGGCAAGCTGCAAGAGACGGTGGTAAGATTGCCGGAAATGCGAGAAAAAGAAATTGAGGAGCATACCGGAAAAAGCAGTTATTACCTCTCAAAATGCAATTGATTTTTGGAAAAGTTGATTAGCGACGTAACGAAAGAGCTGCCTGAAAACAGGATAGATAGGAGTAAAAAGAAATGATTAATATCGGAAAGCTGGAGAGTGAATTATAGGGAGTCGACAGATTTACTCCCTCAGGTTCACCGCTAACATCAAATCAATATTGCATGCCTGTTCTTGGTCTTATTTTTGCGCTGTGCCTTCGGAAGAATTTATGAGTATTTTCTCAATACGTTTCCCAAAAGCATTGCTTCAGATGATGGTATGTTTTTACGCCGAAATCCCTTGTGAAGATGAGGACTTCCTATGATAGGAGCAACAGTGATAGCGTTTATCGAATTGATAAATGATAGGATAAAAGCGGTGTAGAAAAATTAGAATTGTTAAGGAGGTAAGTAAAATAATGAAAACATATCAGGATATAAACAAAGAAACCATTGACAGATGGGTTGAGGAAGGTTGGGAATGGGGGAAACCAATTTCGCATGATGAATATATCAGTGCAAAAAATGGAGAGTGGAAAGTTTTTCTTACTCCGACTGTTTCAGTTCCACATGAGTGGCTGGGAGATTTAAAAGAAAAGAAAATCTTAGGTTTAGCATCAGGTGGAGGTCAGCAAATGCCTATATTTAATGCTTTAGGGGCAGAATGTACTGTGCTGATTATTCTTCAAAGCAAATAGAAAACGAATTTTTAATTGCTGAAAGAGAAGGCTATAATATTAAAGCAATTGAAGGTGATATGACAAAAATTTTTGCCTTTTTGAAAATGAGACTTTTTGATATAGTGTTTCATCCTGTTTCTAACTGTTATGTTGAAGATGTGCAACATGTTTTTAACGAAGCATATAGAGTTCTGAAAAGGGTGGAATTCTTCTTGCAGGTTTAAAATAATGAGATAAACTACATTGTGGATAGTGAAGAAAAAGAAATTGTTTGGAAAATGCCTTTTAATCCATTAAAAAGATAAAGCGGCTAAAGAATATATGATTAAAGAAAAATCCGGAATGCAGTTCTCTCACAATATAACGGAGCAGATAGGTGGACAATTAAAGGCAGGGTTTACTCTGCTTGATATATATGAAGATACAAATGGTTCTGGTAGGCTGCATGAACTGAATATTAAAAACATATATTGCAAACAAAATCAGCTAAATTATAGAAATAGATAACTTCCAGTTTGTAGAGGAGGAGAAAACGAAATGGAATTATGGGAGCAGATTCAGAATAATACGGAACTCCATACTATGCTTATGCAGAGTGTGACATTTGCTTTTACAAGCAGCTTCAGGAAATCCAGTTTATGGAGAATAATGAAAATCTATTCTATGCAAGCTAAGGCATTTGCACATGATGCAAGCGGCGGAGAATTTGTGTTGTTAGAGGATGAAAGTATTGGCTTTATCGGTAGTGAAGGAGAGGTAGGGAAGAATTGCGGAAAGTCTTGCAGAGCTTGACCTTTTTAATTCACGCAGGAAATCTATTTGACTTTAACTGTAAGAGGATTTATCAAAGGGAAAGCTACTGAGAGCCTTTTGCGAAGGCTATTTAGCCAAAAATCTGAGAAGATTATCATAAAGAATATAAGGACTGGGATAAGATTCGGGGGCGTTAAGGGAAGAACTGTCACTTTCGTTTTCATCCGGAGCATTTGCAGGATGTGGCAATGCAGTTTTATAAAGCAGCGATAAGAGAGCCTTCATTTTCCTGCAAATATATGGACGGTATGGAGGAATATACTTGTGATTCCATACTTTCCGATACGGTAGGGATGTGGGTGAAAGAGTTGACCGGAATGACGAAAGAGGAGATGGAAAACGACTCATGAGCATCTATAATTGGATACAGAAAGTGTTCTTTGAGATTTATGAAGAATGGCACATGAAAGACCCGGCTTACGATAGAAATGGATTTCATATCAGCGGAATTGATAATGCACTAAAAGCGATGCATGACGGATATTATACTTATGCAGAGATAAGCCCGTCCCATGCCGTAAAAGGTTGTACATTGATGAAAGCGGTAGTTGGGAAAAGTAAAGAGCTGGTCAATTTATATTTGAAAATAGAGGATAAAAAATATCTTATTTCCGACTTAAGCTACAGTGATGCCGTAAAGATTATGAGGGCATTTGTAAGAAAGGAAGTTCTTCCCGATGAAAAAGACTTATACGGAAGTGATAGGAAATGATGATGCAACCGTGAAAATCCGCATTTGAAGACTTATCAAAGCTCCCTGCTGGCAGATCCCCAAAACAGCGCAACGATTTCCTGAAAAAGCACAAGCATGAAAGTATGGAAGATATGGACCATGCCTGGGAAGAGCTTTTTCGCGTTAGAGCGGAAAGGAAAAGTGATAGAACTGGATTGGAAAAGCGAGGAAGGATAGTTTTATTCCTGCTGTGCGTAAATTAAGTGCCGGACTAAATCTCAATCCGGATGAGAAAAATGCTGAATGATGAAGAGGATATCCCAAGATGGGGAAAGATTCTGAATGCCGAGTGGACAGAGTATGTTTTGTCTGCCATGGACATAGGAAGTGACAGCTATGCGACTGATGGTTCTCAGCAAGGAAGACTTTGAAAAAGCAAGAGAGCTGAGCGAAAGTAATCTTGCATAGAATAGCAGTGATTGAAGAGATGTGAGAAGATTTTGAAATTGCACAAATAGGAGCGACTATGAAAAAATATATATGTACGTATTGGATACAATGGCAGACTGGGAAAATGGATATCTGTTACAAGGACTAACATTACAAAAAAATGGCAGGAAATCTCAATATGAATTACAAACGGTTTCCACTTCTAAGAAAGCCATTAAAACTTCCGGCGGGGTAACGATTGTTCCGGATATCACTATCGAGGAAATAGATGAAACAAAAGCCGGAGCTTTGTTGTTAATCGGAGCAGATACTGGCAAGATCAATCTAATCAAAAATTCTTGAACTGTCTAAGTCATTTCTTGAAAAAGAATATATTGGTTGTCTGCTATTTGCGGCGCCACTTTGGGATTAGCAAATAAGGGTATTTTTAAATTCATATCATCATACAAGTAATGCATTATTTTTTTCTTGAAAGGAAGTCCTAATTATCAGGGAGAAAAATATTATGAAGACACAGTAGCCGTTATGGATAGAAATTTAATTACGGCGAGCTCTGCAGGTTCACTACTTTGGGCAAGATATATACTTGAGAACTTAGAGTTATATTCCAAGGAAACAATCGAGGCATGGTATAATTATTTCTCGTCCGGAAAGGTCGATTACTTTGGAGAATTAATGAATTCATTTCATTTAAAGATGTAAAATGAGTAGACTTTAATATGTAGAGAGCCTGGAAGCCAATCTAATTATGGATATTGTAAGAGGTTAGAATAGAAAGTCTAAGAACAATCTGAGTGTAAAAGATATGGAAACGCTAAACAGCATCATTCAAAAATGGAAGCCGGAATGCAAGATAACGAGGATTTTGAAACCGTGATGATGGACTGCATGGAAGAAATTGAAGAAAACTATAATCAATTAGACTCGGTACAGCCATTGCTCCGGCTGATGGAAAGGCATCCTTTGACAGATTTTTGGAAGTCCCTGGACCAATCGTCCATTTTGTGGAGAGATTTTTATAAAAAGGATATGAAGAAGAACTTCTTCTGTCAATAAAAAGAATGCCTACATTGCATACGGTTTGGATAGCTAAATCGTCTTATCAATGGAACAGATCAAGCGGAAAGTCTATTTAGATATTCTGAAAGAAATTTCTGAAAATGCATCCTACAATAAGGAAATCAGAGAAGAGGCATTGCATTTCTTGTCGATTCACTAAACTGTAATAGAAAAGGTGATAAATATGAACTTGGCAAAAATTTCAGCAAACGGTCAGATTACAGTGCCTGTAGAAGTGTGTTATGGAAGAAAAGGTATAATGAATAATAAGTCGATTATTAAAGCATTTTATTTGCCAACATTGCTTCATATAACAGCAGTTGCAGTACTGGTTGGAATTCTAAAAGAAAAAAAGGATATGGATTAGGGCTACCATTCTTTTGGGGATGGTTTTTATTATCATTGGAGGTGTGTCGTCTGCCTTTTGGGGCGTATTTTATCAAATTAAATACAATGGGAAAAACCTTTGTGTATAATAAAGGATCAAAGATAAAGCAACCATTTAAAAATCTATGCAATGGCAATTGTGTTTTTTTAGTTATAGACTTTTTGTTCTGTGGCAATAAGTAAGGGATTCAAAATTGAAAATGTATGGATTCCGATAGCTCTATTCTTTAAGGCCATTCTATTTGGTGGAATAGAAGAAATAGGATGGAGATATTCTTTTCAGCCCTGTTTAGAGAAAAAAAGCTTTTCCTATATCGTTGCGACGATGATGACCTTTGTGTGCTGGGGGAGTATGGCATTTTTTTGTTCTTTTTGTATTGATGGTAGCATTGTAATGGTTGATGTTCTTAATTTCTCGTTGGGACTATTCACAAACTGTTTCATACTATCGGCATTATTTGCCTATTCAAATAGTTTATGGATATGTGTAATGCACATGCACTAATGAATACATTATCTCAAATTACTTTCTATGATAATGTAATTATAGGGAATGCATCCAAAGTAATATGTATAGTTGCTGCTATTTTTGTTAGTTCATGCGACAAAGAAGGCAAAAAGTAGCTTAATGAAAGCTGACAATGCTTTCTACAGTAGGCTGACGGTCCTGCTGCCAAAAGTTCAGCAATTTGATAGGAGACTATATCAAGAGCAAGGATGCGAGAAATCAACGCATTATTGTAAAAAACATGGATTACATTGAAAGTGAGGTGAAGCGAGTGTTAATGAATTCGTCGGAGTATATCTCCATTGTTGAGAAGATCAAAGAGTGAAATTACAGTGCGCAGTATCGGGCAGCTGTTCATGCAAATGTGGATATGTTTGCTCCCATGATATTGACATCAGTGTTATGACATGAGCACAAAACTTTGGGGAAACAGATTCATTGATAACCTGGCGTACCGATATAAGAATGGATTTTCCCGGAAAGCAAAGGGATACTCTGTTCGCAATCTAAAAGTATATGGCAAAATTTGCTGAGACTCTGTCTCGATAGAGAATTTGTGCAGACAGTGCACTTGCACAAATAACTGGTCTCATCATATTGCCATTGATTGAAAAGCTGAAAGATCCGGATGCAACGTATATGGTATATTCAAAAGAAGCAGCCGAAAGAATGGATGGTCTCGCAATGTGCTTTGATTCATCAAATCGAAAGCGGACTATATCAGCGGCAGGTGCTGGTTGATAAGGTTTCTAATCTTTGAGAGTCGCTTGCCGTCACCGCAAAGTGAGTTGGCAGCGCAGACCATGAAAGATCCCGTATGTGTTCGACTTTATCCCATTCCGTGAGGAGATGTTGGAAAGAGATATTGAGCAGGCGCTTGTTCGCGATGTCACGAAGCTTCTGCTGGAACTTGGAACAGGATTTGCATTTTTAGGGCAAGCGGTATCATCTTAATGTCGGGGGCGATGATTTTTATATTGACCTATTGTTTTATAATCTGAACTTGCGGTGTTATGTAGTTATCGAGTTGAAAGCAGGAGATTTCAAACCGGAATATGCCGGTCAGCTGAACTTTTACCTATCTGCAGTAGATGGAATCCTAAAGAAAGAGGAAGACAATCCGTCCATCGGCTTACTGCTCTGCAAAAGCAAGAATAATTTGGTTGCAGAATATTCCCTAAAAGGACATTTTCAAAGCCGATTGGTGTGAGTGAGTATAAAGTTACGAGCAGTCTTCCGAATGCCCTGGAAGAGCAAAACTGCCGTCTGTTGAAGATATTCTAAAGAGAATCAAGTAAACTTGTGGAGGAAAAACATGAAAAAGTATTTGGGAATCGCTTTAGCTGTTATTGTTATATTTGCATTAACAGCTTGCAGGAGCGAAGAAGGAAACCAGTCTGCCGGAGGCAAAGGAAATAACAGAAATGGAAATTACGGAAAATCCTTCCGGAAATACTGTGAAAATCACGGATCAGGATGAAATAGCTAAAATCGTGAAGGACATCAAAGAAAAATACTAAAAGATACAGGAGGGGAAAGTTATCATGAATCGCCTGCAAACATTAAAAATTTTCTGGCTGTTAGCTTTTATTATAACAATACGGAAGGAACTGGGGAGTCGTTTATCTATATGAAAATAGAAATAAGACTCTATGCTGAACAACCCTATCTCAGGGATTTGGAAAATTAAAAAGAAGTATTTAAAGAGATTAGCGGTAAATTAAAGCAATAAAGGGACAATGTAAAAGGATTTTTGACACACGCTATAAGTGATGTAAAAGCTTATTTGCTGGACGACAAGGGCATTTTACCTACAATAAAAATGCTAGGAGGTGCAGCAGCATGGAGCATAATATTAGAAACAAAATCATTATCATACTCTCCTATCTTCTGATTTGGGCACTTGCCATGATTGTATTTTGGTTTTTTACAAGTGGAAGTGATGCTATGGGCTACAGCTTGATGTTCCTTTGGATTATCCTTCCGGTAACAACATTTGTTGAGTCCGTGCTGATTGGGAAAAATGACTTTTTGGAAAAGGAAAATGGGGATCTACCCTTTTCTTTGGCCTAATGTATATGCTTGCTGAATATGGCACATTTAAAATGGCAAACAATATTGCTTTCAACAAGCTGAATGCCCCGGATTTCGGAATGATTGTAGCCGGAGCTGATAATCTCTGCAATCGGTATCTTGCTTGGTTCTTTGTGGAAGAAAAACACTAAATTTAAGGAGGTAATTCCTTGCGTTATATCCTTTTCCTTCGAGCTGTCAATGTGGGTGGGAAAAATAAAGTTTCTATGACGGATTTAAAAGCCTTATTGGAAAATGCAGGTTTTGAAAATCTTGATTCCTATATCAATAGTGGCAATCTGTTTTTTTAGCAGTGCTGAAAGTCGTGAGGCTTTGTATCTTAAAGATAAAAAAAGTCTTAGAAACAAACTACGATTTTTTTCAATTCCCTTTGCTTTACTTTACGAAAGAGGAGTATTTGGAAGAACAGGCGGATTACCGGATTGGTGGGAAGAGGAGTTGGCAAGAAGAGATGTTTTGTTTTATTCCTGTACTATGGATAAATCTGATATTCTTCACTTTATAGAGAACGCCACATTTTACAATGAGAAAGTATATGTCGGGAAACAGGCAGTATTTTTGGGGAAAAACGGATGAGGCGGAATATTTAAAAACCACCTACCATAAAAAAACTTATGAAGCAGGATTTCTACAAGCAAATTACGATTAGAAACGGAAATACCTTTTGAGAAGATTGCTGAAATTTTGAGGAGCTCAGAATGAAAACAATAAAGTTAATAGGAAAAAACATAGGAGTTATAGTGCTTTCCATACTGGTGCTAATAATCGGTGCTATTGCGGAAAGTTTAGTGCAAGAATGTTTTTCCAATCAATATTTGCGCCTTGTCATACCGGCTTTTGTAAGGATTGCGGTTACCGTTGCCCTTGCTCGTTTTGTATCGTCGAAGCTACTAAAAATGAGCGCAAAGGAGCTGGGACTAAAACTCAAAAAGATGGATGTTAAGTTGTTCCTTATCTCTATAGCCCTACCGCTTACCGTTCTGGTTTTTTTATGCGTATATACTGCCAAGTAAAGCTTACATTGCAAAACCGGGAAGCTTTTTGGATATCTTTTGATAAGAGGGATATTTAGTTTTGGGATTACTGCAGGAATCTGTGAGGAGCTGATTTTTCAGGGGCATGATTTTTCGGTACATGCAGAGAACTTTAGGGCTTAAAAGCTCGCAGTGATACTACCCTCTCTTTTATTTGCCTGTGCCCATATCATGAATATGGAAAGTTTCAACCCTTACGGATCTGGTACTTTTTAATCTTGGCCGGTTCATCGGTTGCGCCCATGTTTACTCTATTTGCGTTACAATCAGATTCAATCTATCCGGGGGCATTTGCGCATGCGCCCTGGAATACCCTTTATCATCGGCGGCGTTTTTCGGAATAGGGATACGGTAAATGGTATGGGGAACGATTCCTATCTTGTCATTCCCATACAGTCTCACAAATAAGCTACTTACAGGCGGTAATTTTGGCGTGGAAGCAATTTCTTCCGGCGATTATAGGATATATCGCGGTTGCTTTGATGATAGGATTTTTAGTAAAGAAGGAGGGGGCGAAAGCTAAATCATCGTGAAGTCTCATTTTAGGGTAATTCCGCCTTTATTCTTCAAAGCTTCCGGCCATACTTGCGTCCCCAGTCCCGCATGGAATGGATAATGTCTGTAAGGGTTTTTTTCCTCTTTCCGTAAGGGAATATTCGGTTTTGGGCGGAACCACAGGGTAGACCTTCCTATGGATTATTCCATCATGTTCTAATTCCTAAGTTGCTGTGTCAACATTTTGGCGGTGGCTTGAGGAATATATTTTTGTAGCTCATTATATCGCAAGGTTCCATCGTGGATGAGATGGCAGAGGATAATCATTTTTGTACTTTCCGCCGATTTGAGAGAGCGTTGCCCTACAGGGCAATGAAACAATTTTTTTCTGAATTTGAAATTTTTGTCATTTTTGCTCCAAATTCTTCCGGAAATTCGTAGAAAAAGTCAATAAAATCAAGACTTTATTATGGTTTCCCAAAAAGTAAGTATATTACTGAAAAGTGAGTATCTTACTAAAAAGTGCGTTCTTGCTGAAAATATACTAACTGTTTAGGATAACATAATCAAGTTGGTAAGAAAAAAATTATATCCAACAGAGATGAACTCATAGAACAGAACAAAAGTATAGTAGGAAGAAAAGAGGGAAAAAAATCATGGATTTTATAACACTGGCAAAGAGTCGTTACTCTGTTCGTAATTATAGCGAGAGGCAGATAGAAAAAGATAAGCTGGATAAGATTTTAGAGGCGGCGCATATCGCACCCAGTGCCAGAAACAAGCAGTCTGCCAGAATTTATGTTGTGCAAAGTACAGAAGGAATTGAAAAAGCTTTGTTCTCTTACCAGATGTGCGTACAATGCGCCAACGATTCTGATGATTGGCTATGAGGAGTCCGAGCAATATCGGAATGAAATGGAAGAGGGCATTGTTTCCGGTCAGCAGGATGCCTCCATTGTGGCAGATCATATGATGCTTGAGGCGGCAGAGCTGGGACTAGGCTCTGTATGGGTGGATGGGTTCCCAAATACCAAGACGGCAGAAGCATTTCATTTGCCAAAGTCTGTAAAGCTGGTATGCCTGATGCCTCTAGGCTATGCTGCGGATGACGCAATGCCGGCACCGATGCATGAGAAGTATAGGCCTATTGAAGAAATGGTGAAGATACTATAGAGAGGAGCTCCGGCAGAAGGCTTTTTGTATGAAAAATGGAGTGATTTTTAGACATCCGGAAAAAAACCTGAAAAATATCTAAAAACAAGATAAGATTTTATATTGCGACTAATCTAAAATAAGACCTTAGATTAGTCGCTTTTACTTTTTGTTGTGATGTCGACTATAATAAAGTCAAACTTTAGATTAGTCGGAGGATAGGGCATGGCATATATTCCAAGAGCTATTTCGGATATTTTTAAAAAGCAGAGTAAAAACAGCAAATGTACATTGATTGTAGGGCAAGACAGGTGGGAAAAATCCACACTGGTAAAGCGGGAATTTCCTGAATTTAACTGAAGCTAATTTTTGATGATCGCTTAACCAGAGTGCAGGCCAAAGAGGAGCCTAAGCTTTTTCTTTTTGAACAATCCCTGTCCCTTATTTATTGATGAGGTACAGAAGGAGTCTTCCATTTTGGAAGAGATTAAATTGAAGGTGGATGATTCTGATGAAAGAGGACAATTTATCCTATCCGGTTCTCAAAAGCTGGAATTGATGAAGGGGGTAAGCGAATCTTTGGCAGGAAGAGTATCGGTCTATGAGTTATCCGGTTTATCCTTACGGGAGCTTCATCAAATCCGTTTCAACCGCTCCCTTTGTTCCCAAAGAAGAATATATCAAAGAACGGGAGAAGGAATTGAAAGACTATGACAATATTTGGGAAATCATTCATCGAGGTTCTTATCCGGAGCTTTATGATATAGAGAGGGACTGGCAGGAATTTTATTCCTCCTATGTTGCCACTTATTTGGAAAGAGATATCCATGAACTGATTGCTGCGGATAGTATTACATTTACAAAATTCCTGACGGCGGTTGCGGCAAGAACGGGGGAGATGCTGAATTATAAAAACATTGCGGGAGATGTTGGCGTAAGTGAACCGACCATAAAAAACTGGATTTCTATTCTGGAAAGAACGGGAATCGTCTTTCTTTTACAGGCTTACAGTGCGGGGGCTTTAAACAGGGCAATCAAAACCCCGAAGATCTATTTTCGGGATACGGGTCTTGCTTGTTATTTGACCAGATGGTTAACTGCGGATGCTTTGAAAAATTCAGCAGTTGCCGGAAACATCTTTGAAACCTTTGTGGTGTCGGAGATTTTAAAATCCTATTCCAATGCAGGAAAAGACTACCGCTTTAATATCTTCTACTATAGAGGAAAGGATAAGAATACCTTCGGTGAAAATGAAATCGACTTAATCATTGAAGAGGATGGAATCTTGTATCCGGTGGAAATAAAAATGTCGGGCAATCCTAAGGCTTCCATGGGAGCTACAAACCAAGTACTGGATAAGATTCCGGATAAAAAAAGAGGTATGGGAATCATTCTATGTCTTATTGATAAAAAGACCTATCTTAGAGAGAATTTATTGGCATTACCGCTTGAGTATATCTAGTGTAGAGATTATTACAAGTGTTTCTTCTGCTTTAGGGAACTTTTTACGAATAGGAAATACATAAAAGTTCCCTAAAGTAGCGCCGGAAGAGTGAATTTAGTGAAACCCTCTACGCCATAATCGATTGTTCGGCGTTCCACATGGCAGTATATTTACCTCCCAAGGGACAAAAGTTGTTTCATGAGTTCCGGACTCCACTACTTTTTCCACCGGACAGCACGAGGATTTGATCCGCGTTTTTTTATAATAGACAATGTGTGCGCAATCATCACAACGGTCTTGTTTTTCTTGCAGAAAGACTTACAATTGCCTGTTTTACAGCGAATTCATTTTTCACGTCCAAAGAGGCGGTTGCCTCATCAAGAAGCAGAATCGGGCTGTTTTTTTCAATATGGCCCGGCAATAGAAAGCCGCTGCCGTTCACCGCCGGAAAGCAGATTTTCATTTTCACCGATAGGAGTATCATAGCCTTTTTTTCCATTTTTGCGGATGAAACGGGTCACAGTTCGCTTTTTTTGGCAGGCGGTTTTCAATTTCTTCATCGGTAGCGGAAGGTTTTGCATGGCGTATATTTTTCCCTGAACTGTATCATTAAACAGGAAGGTGTCCTGATCCACCATAGAGATGCTATCCAGCACATCTTCCGCATTGATATTTCGGATAGATTGTCCTCCGATGGCAATTTCTCCGCTTTCCGGCTCATAATACTTTCGCAATCAGATTCAGAATTGTTGATTTGCCTGAGCCTGAGTCTCCCACGATTGCGGTTAGCTTGCAATCCGGGATGGAGAAGCTCATTTCTTTTTCAGAACCACTTCCCCTGCACATAAGAAAAAGGATACATCGTGAAAGGAGATGTCGTGCTCTTTGGGAGAAAAACAGCTTGGCTTTTTTTCGCTTCTTCCTTTTCCGCCAACACGTTTTGAATGTTTGTCTTAGAGAGCAGGAGATTCCTGTAACTGAACAGATCGACCGAAATCGCAGCGGTCAGACGAGCGAAAACCATTGGCATCATGCAGAGAAACAGGAAAGTGACTGCGGAAATGTCTCCGGACTGCCATGGGATGAATCCAATCCACATCACAAGCGGAACAGTCAGCCAATGGACAATGTTAAAAGCGAAATTAACAGGTATTCCGTGTGCCCTCATATTGATAACTGACGGTGCTGAATTTCCGCAGGACATCTGTTGTATTTCTGTTTTTAACACCGCCCATTCCATAGGAACGGAAGGTCCGGATTCCGTCAATGTACTCGACGATTTGTCCCTACAGCTTCCGCCGTAACGGAATTCTTTTTCTTTACCGTACTTTTTCCACAATTCGAAACGACAGCAACATTTCCGGAACGAGGAGTAGAAGAGAAAACAGCAGGAGGATTGCGGCAGGAAAAATAGAGAACACAGATCAAAGCAAGTACGATTACGGACAGCACCCCGTTTTTACAAGGGAGGCAAGTTTGTGCGTCAGAATCTGCTCATAACTGTTTACATCTGCCGTCATGATATGGATATATTGTCCTTCCTGTTTCTCCGTAAAAGAGGATAGCGGAACTCTCCTCAGCTTATCGCCAAGGCCCGAGACGGATATTTTTAGAAACCCTCGGCACCCCTGATTTGGCTCTGTGTATAGCCGGTGCTGTAAATAGCAAGCCGTATCAGAAAGATTACGCCGACGAGGCAGGATATACGGGTGATGCTCCTTATATCGGCAGACCCGTCGTACAGCATTTTCAGCACCGCGTAAAGGACAATGTAGTTACTTCCTGACAGCAGTCCTTCCAGAAACAGTCAATAGCAGACCGAGGTAAAAACCTGGGGATTCTTATGGAAAAGATCTTTGTCTCTCATCTTACGTCTCCTCCTTTCCCATAGCGGATATTTCTTGCCGCTTCATAGCTTTCCCAACTTTTCCGATAGGTTCTGTTTCGTAAAAGCAGTTCATCATGGGTTCCTATATCGGAAATCGTGATTTTCTACCACCAAAACCCCTGTCACACATGCCGACCACACTAAGCCGATGGGCAATGATGATGACGGTTTTTTTCCTTTGCAGAGGTTCTTAATCGCCTTGTCAATCTCCATCTGATTTTCCGGATCCGCGGCACTTGTCGCTTCATCCGTAAAAGATGAGAATCGGCGCATTTTTTTCAAAATGGCCCTAGCGATGGCGATTCGTTGTTTTTTTCCACCCGAAAAGCGGGAACCATAACTTCCGACCTTTGTATCATATCCATCCGGAAGGGACATAATGAAATCGTCAATCTGTGCTTTTTCTTTGCAGCTTCCCGCACCTCCGTAAGAGAGGCGTGCTTCCCCATACGGATATTGTCAAAGACAGAGTCCCGGGTCAGAAAAGTCTTCTGAAAGACAAGAGAGATATTCTGAAGAAGCGTTTCATAGCGAATGCTTTTGACATTTTTTTCCCTCCAATCAAAACCTCTCCCTCGTCCACGTCATGGAAACGGGCAATCAGTGCGGCAACCGTGCTTTTCCCCTGCTCCCGATGCGCCCACAACGGCAATCTTTTTCGCCATCCCGGATGCTTAGGTTGGCATTTTCCAGCACGTTTATTTTTCCCGTCATAGGAAAAAAACGCACGTCTTTTTAACCTGATATCATGGCTTTTTCGGGGAAAGCGTCGCCCCTTCAAAGGTAGGAAGCGCCAGTATTTCTTTTACTTTGTTCATGCCGCTAAATGCCTGTGCAAAAATTCCCGAAAGTTGTTGAAGCGGTAGCAGTTCCGTTAAATACAAGGATCCGATGTAGGAAAAGAGGAGAAATACACTTGCCGGGATAGATCCCCGCAGGAAAAGTCTCCCGCCCAAGAGGAACAAGGAGTAAAAGTCCGGACTCCAGCAGCAGGATGAATACGGCATATAGGGGAGCAGTTTTTTTCGCGATTTTGTTCCATGCTCTGTTTCTCGTCGAGAATGGCTTCTCTGAACTTTTTAAAGGATTTGCTGCCCATCCGGTAAGCTTTGATGAGGCGCATACCGCGGACATATTCGACCATGACGGAATTGAAGTCGGCAAGGGATTCGTTGGTCTCCGGCAACAGGGCGGACATTTTTCTGAAACACCGCCATCATCACCGGGATATCCAGAAGAAGAGGAATCAGGGAAATAAGAGCCAGCGGGATATTCACGGTCATGAGATACAGAAAAATCACGACAGGACCGGTGAGATAGCTGACAAGCTCCGGAATGTTATGGGCAAGACACAACTCCAGCTTCTCAATGTTTTCATTCAAGACGGTTTTGATTTCGCCTGTGCTCCGTTCACTAACGTATCCGAGCGGCACTTTCGCGAGCTGTTCTATAATCATGCAGCGCACGCGAAACAGCGCATTGTACGCCCCTTTATGCGAGAGCACGCCGGACAGCCCCAAGAGAACCATGCGAAGAATGGTCGTGACGCCTACCAGAACGATACAGTCCGTCAATCCTTTCCTTGTCAGTGTTCCAAGCAGAACGGCGTCCATCAGGTGGTAAATACCGACATACGGTCCGATTACAAACAGTCCGCTTAAGAAAGCACAGAAAACAGAGGCAAATAAGTACCATTTGTCGCTTCCTGCCCATGTAAGAAGTAATTTTACCGGTTTTTCCTGGTCCTTATGCAAAGCAATCTCCTTCCTTATTTCACTCTGCTTTTCCCCCGCGGCGGAAAAAGAACAACTGCCTTTATTTCTTCCTTGTTCTCTGCACGGCATTGTAAATCGCAGTGTATTTTCCCCATCGGAAAAAAACAAGCATACGACTGCACGTTCTGCAAAAATTCATAATCATGTGTCACAATAAATAGGATTTTCCCCTGTTCGGAGAGCTTGCGGACAATTTTCGCGACCCTTTCCATGCTTTCATAATCGAGCCCGCTGGTAGGCTCGTCAAAGACAATCAGCTCTTTTTTACAGACCTGTCCCACAGCGACGGCCAGTCTTTGCTTTTTGTCCGCCGGAAAGGGTACCGGATGCCGTTCGCTAAAGGAGGTCAGTCCCAGCGCATCCATTGTTTCTGCGACTAAATTGGCATCCGGGTTCTTTATTCCAAAGGTGCATTCCGCTTCTACGCTTTCTGCAAAAAGCTCATAATTCACATCCCTGCATGACCATATAGGAGATTTTTTGCCGCGTCTTTTTTGAGAGGATTCTACCATCCCGGAGAAACTCCCCTTTTATTTCTTCATGTAATCCGCAAAGAGCCCGTGAAAATGTTGTTTTCCCTGCGCCGTTTTTTTCCCGACAAGGGCAATTACCCTCACCTTGTGAAAAACTTTTTCGTTGATATTTTTCCAGCACGGCTTTTTTTCTTGTAGAAAAGAGAAACGTTCTTCAGCTCCAGCCTTGTTTCTTGCGCTTTCCCTGCGGTGATTAAGGGTAGCTCTTTTCGTAAGTCCGTCGTTCGAAGACCCCATACTTTCGGCGTTCTTCGTCTGAAAGGGTCAGGAACTCTTTCGCTGAGCAATCCTTTTTATTCTCCCCTCATTCAGAACAATAATCCGGTCAGCGATATCCATCAGATAATGTAGCCTGTGCTCGACTATTAAAATGGTCTTTCCCTGAGACTTCAGCATTTTAAGATGAGAACATAAAGAAGAGACCGATTCCATATCCAGATTGGAGGATGGTTCATCCAAGAGATAAACAGAGGGGTTCATGGCATAGACGGAGGCAAAAAGCAATCTTCTGCTTTTTCTCCCCTGAAAGAGAAAAATATTTCTTCCGCGCAGATTTTCAATTTTCAAATCTTTTGCTGTGGTCGCCACTTTTTTTCTACAATCTGTTCTCTTGGGAAGTGCCCGGTTTTCCAAAACCGAAAGCAATCTCACTGTCTGTGTCTACATTAAAAGAAACTGCGTTCTGGGATTCTGAAATACCGAGCCGACAAGAGATGCCGTTTCATACATGGGCATTTCCGATACGTTTCGTCCCGTCAAGAAGAACTTCCCCGCGAAAGCTTTCCCGGGATAAAAATGCGGAACAAGTCCATTTACGAGGCGTGTTATCGTGGTCTTTCCGCATCCCGCTTTTTTTCCGGTGAGAAGGACGCATTCTCCGTCATGCACCGTCAAGTTGATGTCCTGCAAATCCCTCGGTTCTCCGTCCGGCTTCCTGCTCCCCGTGCGAGTCATACGAAAAAGATAGATGCTTTAAACGTCAATCATAGGTTACACCATCCTTTCCCGGATAAAACCCAAAAATAAGGATGAATACTGCAAGAACTATGGCAACGAGGTCCCTCCCCGGAACCGTATCGCAAGAAGGCAGGTACGGGGCTTTTGATTTTCTATCCCGCGTGTTACTGCGGCACAAGAGAGTTCTTCCGCTGTATTGGAAGCCGTCATCAATAAAGGAACATAAAGACATTCCACCGTCATGGCCGGGGTTTTTTAAGCAATCCGAATAAGGATGGTGTTACATCTCTAAGCCGCATAGCGTCTTTTGATATACCCCCAGTCTTCACGAACTGTGGGAATATAGCGAAGCATGACCGCGAGCGGAATAAGCACTTTCTTCGGTATATGTGCTTTGTTCATCGCAGTCAGGAACTCGTTCACCTTCGTTGTGGAAAGAATAATGCTCGAAAGGAAAGCACAAGGGGTAGACCGTATAAAAACAAGCCGAGCCAGGAGGTGAACACGGTGTAAAGTACCCCTTTTTCAAGCGACCGAATCCATAGCGTTAAGATATAGAAAGCGCCATAAAATGCCATGCAGAAAAGCGATCTGCGTACTTTCCCGCTTGCACAGCCGAATACGGTAATCGCAAAAACAAGCACGCTCTCATACAGGAGAGAGGAGGCAATCGTCGCTGAAATCACGCATAGAATCAGTAGAACGATTTTTGTACGGGGGTCAAATTGCAGGCCGGAGCAGGTTTTCTGTATATGCGCTCTGCATCATGCCGTGATTCCCGCTTTTTCAAAGTGTTTCTTTAACAGTTTGCTGCCAACAAAGCCGCTGAGAAGAGCGACGAAAACTGTGCCCGCCAGCATGGTCAGGAAAACTCGGTGGTTGACTGCGGAGGTCATTGTGTCCAGATACTCTTTAGGTGTGCCTTTCTCCAACATCCGACTTACCCAAGCTTCCGGATTGATAAAATAGGCAATATAAGAACCGGTTCCGCCGAGACAGAAAACAATATAGGAAAGAATGTTGATTCTTATGCTTTTATACCGTGCGGTCCATGCCAGAAGATCTGCCAGCGCGCTTCCGACCAGATATCCGAAAGTCATGCCGATATGCATGCCGGTCGCATAGCAGAAAATTGCCATTAACAGTCCTGCGATAAAGATTGGCCCCGGTTTTGGTACTTTCGCAATTAGTAAAAGATAGACCGGGCCGGCTAGAAGCGATGCGCCCACCGGATAATAAAAGGTCAGGGCCGGGAACATGGCAAAGGGACCTCCACTTAAGGAGATACATACAAAAATGAGGGCAGAAAAAATGCCGATCGTAATGAGGTCTTTGATTGTAAGGCTCTGTTTCTTGATCTTTCTTTTGCTTGTCATAAGAGATACCCTCCCTTTAACCATACATATTGAAATGAAAGAGACGCTGTGGTAATACATTGTTAGATGACACTAATCACAGGAAACAGTATAAGAAATCAGGGAGGCGAAACAATACAGTCGAGTGTTGTTTGCCTGAACTGTATGAAATGATGTCCGATATGTATGATTTTGAGGTGATTCTATGGAAGTCAACGAATTTTACAGAGAATGGCTTACCCGCAGCGGTTTTGTTGAATGTGAATCTACACAGAACTTTAGTCCTGCCGGAAAATTGTATCTCGCGCCAAAGGAAGTAGCCTGTGGATATTACTGGGTCTACGGAGAAAAGGATTTGTTTGATATTAAAATCCATGATTTCTATTTTTTCGAGGATCACTTTATTTCTCTTACTACGCCGGAGTGCCTAAGCATTACTTACTATGATTCCGTGTCCGGGGAGGAGTTGACCCCTTACCGGCGGTTAACTGCGGGATCGGTCAAAACCTTTCACGGAGGGCATGCGCTTTATCAGTCCATTATGCACAAGAATATTCCAATCCGTTCCATAGGGATTGAAGTATTTCCCGCATATTATGAAAAATATCTGCGGGAAAGCTATCCGGATGACTACCTTCCTCCCAATGAGGCGTTTCGTCGCATCGGGCAGACGCTTGACTTTCCGGAGATGTCCCGTCTTTTACGCCAAGTTTGGGAGTATAAAGGAGAAGGCATACCGGCAAAGTTATTCTATGAGGGCAAGGTCGCGGAAGCGGTTTCGCTTGTTTATGAACACGGAAAGAAAAGCAAAAGTGATTTATCTGCAAAAATATCCCAGCAGGACAGGGAAGCCTTAAGTAATGTTACCTCCTATATCCATGACCATTTTAACTCGGCACTTCCGCTGGATACCCTTTCACGAATCGCCTGTATGGGTACAACAAAGTTAAAGACCTCTTTTAAGCATGTCTATCAACGCACTGTTTCTGAGTACATCCAAGAGCGACGTATGAGCCACGCGGAAATGCTTCTGGCCTCTACAGATCTTACAGTCGACCAAGTAGCTTCGGCTGTCGGGTATTCCAATGCCGGAAGATTTGCGGAAAAATTTAAAAATAATACAGGACTCTTTCCGTCGGAATATCGTAAAATGGCACGGAGGAAATAAGGCAGAATTTTTTCCATTTATACCATTTTTGTTATCCTAAAGCTTGCAAAAGTTATTTATTACAGATTAGTAAAATAGCTTAAACAGATTAGGGAAACAGCTTAAACGAGGAGATATATGAAAACAATCAGGAAAAGCATGAAAATATGTATCGCTCTGGGTATCCTATTCGGTCTTATTCTTCTATTTATTAAGCTAAGGCTTAAGCTTAGTGAAGAAGAAACCTTGCGCATTTACATTTCTTTATCGATTGCAGTGCTACTCATCAGCGTTATTATAAATCTGTCCTATAATTTTGTTTACGCAAGGAAAATCAACGCCCTTACCCCTTTACTCGGCGAGGCAAAATATGATGAATACCTGGAAAAGATAACGGCGATTCGGGACAAGGTGAAATCCAAGCATCTTAGGGCTATTGCCGAGCTGAATCGTACTGCGGCATTGACCGGAAAAAAAGAATATGGTGCTGCGGTGGAAATTCTAAAAGAATTGGAGCCCGGGGTAAAGAAAATACCTTCCGTAGAGATGGTGAGAAGGCTGAATCTCTGTCTAAACTATTTTTACTTAAAGGACTATAAAAAGTCGGAGCTTCTCTATAAAGACAGTGAAGCGCTTTTCAGAAAATATAAAGAAAACGCAGCCTATAAAAAGAATTTCACCATTCTGGATTTGTTTATGGATCTCTGCTGCTATGGAAAAAAGGAGGGAATGGCAGAGCGGATTCAGGAAGCAAGAAGGATGTATCCGGAAAAGCAATTGCAAGAGGATTTTGAGTATTTGGAGGAGCTTTTGGAAGAAGGAAAAGGAAAATCTGCAGGAAGACACCAAAAGTGATGTATAGGGTAGGGAAAAGGAGGTGCAAAAAGCAGTATGATACAGTTTATACAAGAGGAAATTTTGAGAATGGACTGGCTAAGCCGACTGTTTCGATGCTTTTGGAACACATAGGGATTGCTACGGAAAGTCGCATTGGAGGAAGTCTCCATTTCTTTCTCTATGATTGTGTGAAAATCACGGTTTACCTTTGCGTCTTGATATTTGCCATTTCCTATGTACAGAGCTTCTTTCCGCCGGAAAGGACAAAGCGGATTATGGGGCGTTTTTCACGGCATCTATGCCAATGTCATAGCAGCTCTTTTGGGAACGATTACTCCTTTTTGTTCTTGCTCCTCCATTCCGATTTTTATGGGATTTACGGCAGCCGGCATTCCTCTTGGAGTATCCTTTTCCTTTTTGATATCTTCTCCCATGGTGGATTTGGGAAGCCTTGTGTTACTCACCGGTATTTTCGGTCTAAGGATTGCCTCTGTCTATGTGATATTGGGACTCTTGCTGGCGGTTCTAGGTGGCTTTAGTGATAGAGCATTTGTCCTTGGAAATGAGATAGAACCCATTCTTTTGCGACTGAAACCCGTGGAGCAGGCGCTCCCTACCTTATCCCGGAAAGAGCGTCTTTCTTATGTCGCCGGGCAGGTGAAAAACGACTTTTCGAAAGGTTTTCCCCTATATCTTTTTAGGGTAGGTATCGGTTCTTTGATTCACAACTGGATTCCGGAGAACTGGATTATTTCTTTACTTGGAAAAAGGAAATCCTGCCGGCGTGATTCTTGCGACTCTGGTGGGGATTCTCACGTATGCGGATATTTTTGGAACGATACCGATTGCGGAATCCCTTCTTTTAAAGGGGGCAGAGCTGGGAACGGTGCTGGCCTTTATGATGGGGGTTACTACTCTTTCTCTTCCCTCTATGATTATGCTTAGGAAGGTCATTAGCCGAAGCTCTTGGGGGACTTTTTATAGGAATATGCATCATCGGCATTATCCTGATCGGATATTTTTTTAATGCATTACAATCCGTTCGCTTACCTTAGAAGTGAAAAAGACATACTAAAAATTAGTGCAAATCATCATTGCAAAACACCAAGGGCGAGGGAGAAAAAGCAGGTGAAGATTTTTTGGGTAAAAAGCCAAAAAGCTATACTATACAGCTCTTATCGGATATATCTTCTACGAAGCACCAAGAGAGGAAAAGAACTTTGCAACGCTCCTTGATATGATCGATAGCTTCGGAAGTAAGGGAAGATGACGAAACATACATGAATCCGATAGACAGACTCTTTGAAGCATTGGAAAAGAAAGATTCTACACACTTTGCAGTGAAGCAATACCGAAAAATATAAACTTGTCGCTGGAGTTATAGAATTAAGAAGAACACTTCATCACTATTTGAGTGAAAGATGTTTTTGCTTAATTCTATTGAAGAATTTGAGTGAAAGGAGGAAGAAAAGAACGGGAGAGAAAAATACAGGCTTCATCAAAACTACCTAAAGCGTAAAGAAAAACGGCAAGAAAAAGAATATGAGGAAAGATATAAGGCGAGAGAGAGGAGAAAAACAGGAGAAAAATCAAGGTTCTGAAAAGAGTGGGTATACCGGTAAAAAGATTTAGATAATTATTTATAGGATTGGTGATATATTGACTAAAAACTGGAAAAGTGATAATATAATTATCTAAAATAATAAGATTATCAAAATAAAAATGGGAGGGAGAGTTATATGTCTTATTGCTCTGATATAACAAAAAAATAGAATTTTAGAATGTGCTAAAGGGAATTTTTAAGCAAAGGATTCGAAAATGCACAGGTAGCTGAAATTGCTAAATTAGCAAAAAGTAACTACAGGAGCTATTTATCGTCATTTCAAAAATAAGGAAGCATTATTTTTTTGCTCTAATTGAAGAGGAATATAATTACACATTAGATGTTGTTTCTGATGTTGAAAAAGGAGCGAACAAAAACTATTAGGATAGACTCTGATTTAGTTGATGATGAAGTGATTATAGAAAATTTATTTTTAGAAACAATGCTATTTGTTGATTATATGTATGCACATTTTGATAATTTTAAGTTGATTTTTGCGTGTAGCAAAGGGTCGCAAGTAGAAAACTTTATTGAGGATATAACTGAAAGATATACAGCTAAAAATAGGAAGCTTATTCATTTCAATGCTAAACAGAGCAAATTAACACAGAAATTAAAGAGTTTGAAGTACATGTCATTACAAAAGGCTATATTACATCTCTATGCGAATGCGTTCTTCATGATATACCGCATGATAATGTTAGCGAATATATTAGAAGTATTGTTGTTTTTCAATATTATGGGTGGAAAGGCTTAATGAAGATAAATAACAGATGATTTTTTTATCAAAGAGTTAGCAATAACTAATCAACTATTTGCTTGGAGGAGGTGTTTTTCTTGAAAAGTAACAATAAAAATGTCATTTCAGAGTTGCTTAAATACGCTGATGGCGAGAAAAACAATTATACAAATCAATTTTTGTTAGCGACCATGGGGAACTGTTTGGAATGATTCCTTTTTTTAGCAATAGCAAAAATTGATAGAAAAAAATATATCAATCTGAAGTGTCATTTAGAACTGTATTGTGTTTAACACTTATAGCTTTGTTCGGACAAATTTTTAAAAGGTATTTTTACTTTATATTCAACAATAACCTCACACAAAGCAACATTTCATATTTTTAAAAATATACGAAGTTTAGTAGCTGAAAAATGCTAAGAGTACCTATGGGTGTAATGATAGATACTCCTATAGGTAAATTTAAAAAAATTTAATTGTAGATACAGTGTCTAAGCTGGAAGATTCAATGGCTCATTTTTATGCCGGAGATAACATCAAGTATAGTATCTCCTGTTTTATTTTTTTAGTTTTTGATTTTTTGCTTTGGACTATAGGATGGGGTTGGCTTCGTTACTTACAATTCCTTTTAGGAATGCTTGGATATATAGGTATGATGAAGGATTATGAGTTTAGAAGCAAAACATATACGACTGCTCAAAATAATATGAATAGTACATTGGTTGAATATGTTAATGGCATTGAGGTCATAAAAGCTTTTAATCATAGTACATCTTCATATGAAAAATTTACGAGTGCAATTCAATTTTTCCATGATAGTACCCTTTGCTTGGTGGAAACAAAAGCTGGTTATGGTCAGCATTTGTTCAAGCAGTTATGCCGTCAACACTTTTGGGGACTTTGCCAGTTGGTGCATATCTATATATGAATTCTCAAATATCTCTATCAAATTTCATTGTGTGTATTATCTTACCTATCGGCTTTATTGCACATTTAATGAAAATCGGAAAGTATTCGGAGCAATTCAGTATGGTTAAGGCGAGTTTAGATGTAATAGATGAATTTCTATCGACAGAGGAACTTAAAAGACCAAAAGAGAAGGTAATCTTTGATGACACTCTTTATTGTTTTGAAAATGTTTTCATTTGCATATGATAAGGAACTTGTGCTAAAAATATCAACTTTGAATTAAAACCAAATACAGTAACCGCATTGGTAGGAAGTTCCGGTTCTGGAAAAATCTACAATAGCAAAACTTATGGCTGGCTTTTTGGGATCCGTCCAAAGGAAGTATCTGTTATGGTGGGAAAAATAACTGAAATTCCATTTGAACAGCTAACAAATGAGATAAGCTATGTTGCTCAAGATAATTTTTATTTAATACAAGTATAAAAGAAAAATATAAAAATGGGAAACCCAACTGCAAGTGATGAGGAGGTTATTGAGGTGGCTAAAAGTCATCTTGCCATGACTTTATTATGGAACTTGAAGATGGATATAACACAAAGGTCGGTGATGCAGGAGGTTCTTTGTCCGGTGGAGAAAGGCAAAGAATTACGATTGCAAGAGCAATGTTAAAACAATCTAAGGTAATAATTTTAGATGAAGCAACTGCATTTTGCAGATCCAGAAAATGAATATCTCATTCAAAGTGCAATCAACAATCTTATTAAAGGAAAGACTCTTATAGTGGTTGCTCACAGGCTTTCTACTATTACAAATGCTGATAAAATCCTTGTTATGAAAGATGGGGAAATTGTAGAGAATGGAACTCATGAAAACCTTGTAAAAAAAGATGGAGTATATGCTTCCCTGTGGAAAAATTATGTGGGCGGACAAGATAATGAAAAGGAGGCGATGTAAATGATTAGCATTGTAAAACGAATATTAAAAATATCAGGAAAGTATCAAAAAAATGTAATCCTTGGTCTTATATTTAGTGGATTAAAATCATTTTTCGTTTCTTTGATGTTGTTGGCGGTTTTACTGATTATGATTAATCTTGAACAGTTGAATATGACTATTATTATGCAGGCAACAGCAATTGTAGTTGTGAGTATATTCGGCAGATTCATATTTCAGTATCTTTGCGATAGAAAACTTAGTGCTTCAGGCTACGAGATTTTTAAGGATAAAAGAATTGAAATAGGCGAAAAATTAAAGAAAGCTCCGATGGGATATTTTTCAGAAAAAAAATTAGGGACAATTCAAGCTGTTTTAACGACAACTATTTCCGACTTAGAAGCTATGGCAATGCTTGCGATGAACTTTATTGTTGGTGGATTTTTCCAAGCTCTAACTATGACAATCATGTTATTAATCTTTTGTTTCCCGGTAGGGATGGTGTCTTTAATTGCGATAATCCTTGGAATAGTTGTTCTTAAATTAATCACAAAGAAAACTGAAAAATATTCTCCTATTATGCAAGATTCGCAGGAAATATTAGTTACAGAAGCAATTGAATATATCAGAGGAATTTCAGTGCTTCGTTCATTTAAGAAAGGGACTGATGGAAAAACAAAGTTGAAAAAGCTTTTATGAGGAAATGCGAAGTTGATATAGAGGTCAATGAAGGTTCAGCTTATTTAATGAAATTATATGAAATGATTTTCAAGGTAGCAAGTTGTGCCTTAGTGTTTGTTGCTACGATTTTATATATGAATTCACAAATTCCACTTTCCTATACTCTTATGTTTATAGTATCTGCCTTTCTGATTTTTGGAATTGGAGTTGGTCAGCGATGGAGCTTTTTTTAAGTAGGATGCTTGCAACACAACTTAATAGACTGGAATATATTTCGGATATACCTTCACTTGATGAGGGCGGAAAAGAAATTTCTTTGAACTCCTATGACATTGAATTGAAAGATGTTTGTTTCGGCTATGGAGAAAGGGAGATTTTGAATAATATAAACTTGCAAATAAAGTCTAATAGCAGTTTAGCCATTGTGGGTGCTTCAGGTTCCGGGAAAACAACGCTATGTAATCTGATAGCAAGATTTTGGGATGTAAAAAGGTGAAGTTCTTATTGGTGGACATAATGTTAAGGATTTTTACTTCTGAAAGCCTTTTAAAAATATCAGTATGGTATTTCAGAAGGTGTATTTGTTTAATGACACGATTGAAAACAATATAAAATTTGGAAATCCAAACGCAACACATGATGAGGTGGTGGCGGCTTGCAAGAAAAGCTTGTTGCCACGATTTTTATAACAAGCCTTAGTGATGGATACGACACTGTTGTTGGTGAGGGTGGTTCAACTCTGTCGGGAGGAGAAAAACAAAGAATATCTATTGCAAGAGCTATTTTGAAAGATGCACCAATTATTATTCTTGATGAAGCAACTTCAAGTGTAGATCCTGAAAAACGAGCATATGTTAATTAGTGCAATTAAAGGAATTAACAAAAATAAAACACTTATTAGTATTGCACATAGACTATCTACAGTAAGAGAAGCAGATCAAATTATTGTCATTGATAAAGGGAAAATTGTGCAACGAGGCAATCATAAGGAACTAATTGGTCAAGATGGAGTATATAAACATTTCATTGAAATTAAAAACAATCTATTGGTTGGCAAATATAGGTGATGAAATGGGAGATGTAGTTATTGATTTTGATAATGTAAGTTTCAGTTATGGAACACAAACAGAAGGGAGTCTCAGAAATATAAATTTCAAAGTTAAAGAAGGAGAATTTATTTTGCTTACTGGTCAGTCTGGTTCAGGGAAAACAACTGTTACAAGATTGATAAACGGCTTAATTCCACATTTCTTTGAAGGGGTTTTAACTGAACTG
>BNJV01001224.1_pt1 | contig 84078 bp, 136 predicted proteins | sample 8540591 | NCBI WGS metagenome assembly BNJV01 (sample SAMD00202457, study PRJDB9452) | human saliva metagenome | host: Homo sapiens
TTATGCAAAAAGATACCACGAATCATCAGTGCGAGTGATGTGGCATCTTTTTATAAAATAGCATTGATATCAAAACTGATCTGATGTCAACGGCAATATTGACTTTAAAAAGTATCTGATATCCTACTCATACTTAGGTAGTCTCCTGCATTTATACCGGTCTTACCCTCATCTATGTATTTCTTAAGGATAGCCCCCATCTTGGCAGGGAATAGAATCAGGGTCTGAAGCAGCAAGCGGATCCACTGATGTTTGTATTGGTAGGCGGTAGTAAGTCTACTATGTCTCCATATCTGGAAAGTGTCCAAGAGAGAGCCCAAAGGAGTCTCAAGTAAGGCGTCTGCGGTAGCAGTGATCTCGCAAACTTCCTTGGCTAAAAGCATCTCGCCTGACTTAAGGAAAGGAACCGTGCATCGAGTTAAGTGTACATCCTGGCTGCTCTTCTGGAAGCTTTGGCGGTCACCATTGCTAGGCCTCTCGTACGCAGCTACCGCACTCGTGCCGCCTTACTCGCTCCGGCTATGATCCCAAGCAATCTCCGTATTGCTCTTCCATATGTGTCGCATGAACGCAAGATACTTTTCAGGGCCTTTGTAAAGCAAAGCCTAAACGTGCGCTTGGAATCATTGTGTGACGAGTTATAGAATCCATTGTCTCTAGTCCTCAAGCACCGCATTTGAATCTGGTATAGAAATCCACTTTAGCCCTGTGGATTTCGTGCACATCGATTCGATAAACTCGTCGCAATCCTCTTTACTGCTTTGCTGTCGCCTGTCAGCTTTCAGGCTTCTGTGTCCTTATAAGTTCCCTTCCACTCTCTATTCTCAACTCTTCTATACTCTTCGCGTGTAGCATTTTCGAGATCGGTGAAAATCAGTCCTCTTGAAACCACTCGCCCTTTACGCCCGCTTTAGCCTTTGCTGCCTCAGCTCCGTGTGATAGATACCGCGCAAACGCTTCAATCTTTGGGCTTGGCTCTCGATTGATCTACAGGCGCGGTTTAAGCTAGGGTTACGCTGGAAGCCTGTATGCCGTCCGAAAAGCAACTCTGGCCTTGAGTACCCACCTGCCTGCAACTCACTACATACACTCATATACATCCTCCTGCACGTTTTGTTAATCAGCCGCGTAAATCTCAAAGCTTATCTTGTTTAATCAATACTCTTAAAGCATTTAATACACCTGTCATAGGTCTCATTAATCTTTTCATATTTCGTGCTGTGTTAATTATATAATTGTCAAACTACTATCAAAGACAGATCAGGATCTTTTCTGATATGTCCATCACCATTGCAATAACAGAGACAAGTATAGTGGCAAAATCCAGGATGGAAAATTATAGTATTGCCTCAGACACAGATACCCACTTCATAGACGATGGTATCTTTCGTCATCGTCATCAACTACTTCATTTACTTAGCAGTACATATGCAAGATCCCAAGTGGCATTGACACTTGCAGCATCGAACCTTAGCTAATAAACATAAGCACATGTCTTAGGGATTGCCTTCACTTTAAGTACATCAGGCCTCAACGCCTATATCATTTTATCTCATATCTCATCCCTCAGGAGCTGATTCTAAGCTGGATGCCTGTAAGGGGTCATCATGCTAGCTTTTATAACAGGACCCATTTCTTCTGCACCGTACTTAAAAGCTATCTCTTTACGTGGTCTACCACCCTTGCGACAGGGCTTATTACAGCCGCAGTTCCACAAAGACCGCATTCTACAAAATCACTAACCTCGCTGAGGTATGCTTTCTTTCCTCGACTTTTATGCCAAGCATATGCTCTGCTACATAGATAAGGAACGCCTTGTAATAGAAGGAATGAATTGTGCTTGACTTAGGTGTAAACACAGTTCCATCCTTTGTTACAAAGAGGAAGTTAGCTCCACCAGTCTCTTCTACCTTTGTACGTGTTGCTGCATCAAGGTACTAATTTTCTGCATAACCTTCATTGTGCGCTACTACAATAGGATGAAGGCTCATTGCGTAGTTAAGTCCTGCTTTTATGTCACCCGTTCCTCTAGGAGCGGCTCTGTCAAAATCACTTACCTTAATAGATATTCCCTTGTACCACCCTTAAAGTAAGGGCCTGACAGGTGTAGTAAATACTCTAAACTGATACTCACTCAGCAGGCTTTACTCCAATGACAGGGCTGATTCCAAAAGGCATAAGGCCTCACATAAAGTGTTGCACCATGGCCATAGGGAGGAAACATAGGCTTCTATTCGCCCTTAATCTGTCTTTAACACAGCATCTACAAATCTATCCTTGTAAATACAGGGATTTCCATTCTCTGCAGGATGCCTCAAATCTTTCACCGTTTAAGTCGGGTCTAAATGTAACTATCCTGCCATCCTTGTAGTATAGGCTTTCAGCCCCTCAAAGCAGGTCATGCGCATACCAGCATCCTGCACATTCACTCATCACTATCTGGTCATCAGAAGTAAGCTCTCCTCATCCCAAGATCCATTTTTATAGTTTGATACATATCTTTTTATCTGTTTTCATATAACCAAAGCCGATATTGGCCCAGTCTAAATTTGCTCTTTTCCATATTTTCCTCCGAATATTATCTGATTTTACACAGGAAACCGTCCTGTTTTTGTCGGTTTACCTACTTATGCAGTTTACTTGCCTGTAAACCCCGCATAGTCTTCTTTGCAAAATGATATGGCTGTGGATAGAATTTTTATCTGTTTCTCACAGTCTAGCACCGCATCTGCCACTGTCAACAAAACTTACGATTTGTTATATCTAACATAACCTGGAAAAATAACTCGCTTTTTCCTAAGTTCCAGGTGGTATAAATGGCAGCTAAAACCACTATCTAAGCCTCCCATAATAGCCCCAGCTGACCTGCCACAGCCTTTAGGTGCACGTAGGCCTTAACTTATGCCCTCTCATATTCTTCTGATAAGAGCTCACCTTTTCTTTCTGATTACTGAGATATTTTAGAAGTGTCTGCATAGGAAAGAACAGTATCATCATAAGCACCTTTGCCTTCTCTTAGAATTCGTAATCTTACTTAAAAGCTCATCTATCCCTTCTCCTGTCTTGGCTGAACCCTTTACCACTGCATCCGCTTTGATATCCTTATTATCCTTTCTTCTTCAAGCTATCCTGCTTGTTTAAGAATGTAATAACAGGCTTTTCCTGTCACCTTTAGTTCTTCAAGAGTCCTGTATACCACTTCATCTGCTCGTCCACCTAGGATTTGAAGCATCAGCCAAGTATCAGAATCAGGTCAGCATATTTTGCTTCTTCCAGTGTACTCTTAAAGGCATCCTACCAGATTGTGAGGAAGCTTACTGATAACCATCAGTATCGGTAACAATACCTCTTCTCCATCAGGGATTTTGAGGCTCTGGTGGTAGGGTCAAGGGCTGCAAAGAGCTTGTCTTCCGTGCAAGTATGCTCTGCATCTGTAATCTTGTTAAGCAGCGTTGATTTCCCTGCATTGGTATACTCACTATGGCTATCTGCAGGTATTCCGTCCGACATCCTGTGTTTTCTAAGTGTTTCTCTGAGCTCAACCTTTCTATCTCACTTCTTAGCTGGCTTACCCTCTTATCGCCTCCTGTCATACCAGCTTTGATCTCACTGGACCTCTGTACCTATACCCTCCAAGTCTTGAAAGGTTCTCACCTAGTCCTGTAAGCCTTGATGAGCGGTATTTTTAACTCGAGCAAGCTCTACCTGAAGCTTACCTCGCTAGTCTGGGCGTGAGCCGCAAATATATCAAGGATGATCAGAGTCTCTGTCACACCTTTATATCCAGTTCATCTTTTAGGTTGATAGCTGAGCAGGTGAGAGCTCATCATCGCAGACTATCCTGTCTGCGCCAAGCCCTCTGCAAGCTCCTAATCTCGTCCACCTTCCTTTCCTACATAAGTAGCCTTGTTGATGGACTCAGGTTCTGTATCACCTGCCGACCGTCTCTCTCCACCTGCGGTTTCAAGCAGTTCTTCAAGCTCTGTAAGGCTTTCTTCCATCCTGTCCTTGCCGGTTTCTGCCACCTGCGGATGAATTTTTCTTTATTTCTGAGGTTTTGTATCATATATTCTCCTAATTTGACTTCCTTGTTGAAAGGAAGATGATTTCACGTGCCATTTCCTATCCTCAGGATAAAGCTACCATACTCAAGAGCCGCTTCATAAGCCTTGTTATAATCAGTCAGCTTTTTCATTTTAGCACTACCTTCTTTTGCATAAGCTGCTTCATCGCTGATATATCCTCTAGAGCCAAGCTTTTGCTACACAGGCTAAGGCCTCTTCCATATTTTTTCTTCTTCATAAGACAGTCACTATGCACGCCATACCAGCCCGGAAAGAGTCACCCTGCCCCTTTTATCTGTGCATATTTTTCAAATAGCCTCTGCTCCTTGGTAGTCTCCTCATCCATCGCACTTTTTGCCAGATAATAAGAGCTTTCAAGGATTCCTCGTATAGGCTGTATTTAGATACTCTTTAGCCTTTGTCATTGCTGCCCTCAAATATTCTAAAAATGCCCGCATTAGTAGCCACTCTTGGGCATCAGTTATCTTGATACCTGCTGCCTTGTTGCACCTCGCAGCCTTTTCATTTTCCTTTGCAACCAATACTTCATATTTCCCAAAACAGCACTGAGTTAGATGCATCTCTCTCAATCGCATAATCATAGTTTTGTCACTGGCTTTGACAGCATCTCCCATTGTGGGATAAACCTCCGCAAGCTGGCAATACGCCCACGTCAGCTTTTTCACATTTAACATCTCTTCGTATATATCCGCAGCAGCTGATATTCACCAAGCTTTATATCTGTAAGTGCAATGTATGATGTCATTATCAAGTGAAGGAGCTCTTTGATTGCTGCCGCACTGGCAAACTGTGCAAGTAGCTCATGATCACTTCTAACTTAAGATACGCTATTCCTTGCCTCTGTGCAGGGATTTATTATTCTCCTCACCATTTGGTTGTCTTTGGTGAGATACCCTCTGTCAAAGTAATTGATGGAAGCCTCGTACCCTCAAGACCTATGTCGTGCAAAGCCTGCAGCTATATAGAATTCCGCCCTGTCAGAGCTCTTCCCAATAGCCTCTCGTATGCTTCTAAAAGCATCTTCATACTGCTGCTTCTCCATAAATTTATTGCCAGTTTTATAATATGAATTAGCTGAGCTGCCTCCACAGGATGTTAAAAACAAGGTCAGGCAAAGCAGGGCAAGTTATTCTTATCTTATCCAAAAATCTATGACTTATCACCTCCGAATAAAGTTCATTTCAATAGTATTGTAAAACATCTGGGTTGTCACAAAGTCTATCCTCAATTACTCAAGAAATATCCTTAGACTATTGTAATAAGACTACAGGAGACATTGCGATATTTCCTGTATATCGTATAATATGCAGTGTAGCCTAAGAATCAAACATATCATCCGATAAATCTATAGAAAATGAGCAGATAGCAGGCTCCAATTCTTCACAGGCTTAGTCTATGCGGAAAATTTTCCCTCTTGACATTTCTTATATATGTGTTTATAATTGATCACGTTGACTTAGGGATTGGTCAAAATGGTATGACAAGGGTCTCTAAAACCTTTAGCGGGGTCTCGATTCCTCATCCCCTGTACCAAAAGGAGGCAGAAATGCTTCATCTTTCAAAAGAGCAGGCGCCTTTATCTGGTGCCTGCTTTGTTTTTATCCTTATAAAATAATCTAAGCAAAATAAGTGCCATAACTATTACCGGAAGGACATAGGTCATATAGCCTCTCATCCAGGACTGAACCTTAAGCTCCCTTTCCTTTGTTGGCTTCTTTAACGAAGTTGTCCCACCCCCAGCCTCTTACTGATGCAGAAAGATGACAAATATAAATGAACCAATAGGGAGGATAAGGTTACTTACAAAGGAAGTCTTCAAGATCTAAGAAGTTTGTTCCTTTGCCAAGCGGCTCTATAAAAGCTAAGTACATTAAATCCCAAGTGCACAAGGAAGAGAAAGATAAAAACCGCTATACAGTTTACTACACTGGCCTTCTTTCTGCTCCAGCCTGTAATGTCCATAGTGCAGGCAAGGATGGTTTCAAAATACCGCAAGCACTGTAGAAAATGCCGCAAAACTCATAAACACAAAGAAAAGACTGCCCCATACCCTGCCAAGAGGCATATTGTTAAATATATTTGGAAGGGTTATGAAGATGAGGCTTGGACCGCTGTCAGGCTGTACCCCATAGGTGAAGCAAGCAGGGAAGATGATCAGTCCTGATACAATTGCCACAAAGGTATCAAGTACCGCAATGTGAACAGATTCTCCCATAAGGCTTCTCTCATTGCCTATGTAGCTGCCAAATATAGCCATCGAGCCTATCCCTATACTGAGGGTGAAAAATGCCTGATTCATAGCTGATACTATAACCTTTGACCAGCCTATTTCACTTACCTTAGCCACATTGGGTAATAGGTAAAAGCTAAGTCCTTCTGCGCTTCCCTTCATAAGGATACTGTTTAGAGCAAGGATTACCATTATAATAAGGAGACTTGACATCATCCATTTACTTACCTTCTCAAGTCCCTTTTGAAGTCCCAGGGAATTGATGAAGAAGCCGACTATTACTACAACAGCCATATAGCCCACCTGTATGGAAGGAGAGCTAAGCATGCCTCCAAAGAGTCCCGTGGCCCCGTCTTTATCAAGTCCTTCAAAATCGCCTCTTGCCATTGACACAAAATACTTAATCATCCAGCCCGCAACTGTGGTGTAGAACATCATAAGTATGTAATTACCTGCCATACATACAATACCGTGCAGATTCCATTTGCTGCCCTCTGGCGCTATTCTCTGATACAGATGAATAGGGCTCTTCCTACTTGCCCTTCCCATAGAGAATTCCATTGTCATAACAGGTATTCCTAAAATGGCAAGGAAGAATAAAGTAAATCAACACAAATATTCCTCCACCATTTTTGCCCTGCAAGATACGGGAACTTCCACATTCCCGATACCGATTGCACAGCCCTGCACTTATAAGTATGAAGCCAAGCCTGCTCTCAAGCCTTTCTCTTGAACCTTTTTCCGGCATTTGCAAATTTCCTCTCTCTCATTTTATTAGCATTATCTTAGTCCCTGTCACTAAAGGACTTCAAATGCACACACTAACTAAAACCCTTTGTATTTGGCATATTTAGAATTCATAATCATAGTAGATTCGCTCAGCCATAAAATGGCTTGATTTTCGCCATACCCTACGGCTACGTGATCAGGATGAGAGGCATAGGTTTTAAGTGCATCTTCATTTTCAAATACCGTATCAAGCATTACGTCAACTGTAGAGCCTTCAAACCATCTATATTTACTTTAATTTCAACTAACTCTTTTTATTTTCTCTTTAAGCCCCTCAAGACCTTCTTTAATTTCTCTTTTACCTTAGCCTTCTCTTCTGTGCTTAAGTTCTTCCTTTAGTTTCCATAATACTATGTGCTTTTACCATATTTTTCCCTCCTCAAGTGATTTGTTTTTCATTTTAACATGGATTTTCTTTCATATACTTTCTTATCTGTCATATTAGCTATGGCACTTAGGAATGATAACCCCAAGTTTTAAAAATATATACAAGCTAGATTTTAAAAGAATTTATTCTGACAATATTATTATTTTTATGATTCATGCTGATATAATATACGTGCCTGCGGTTAGCTTAAAATTAACTTTAAGCCCTCCTCCGTCACAAAAAAATAATATAATGTGTTGATATTTTTTTCACAATATTTTTTGGATAGTTATTGTAAAAATTAAATTCGAGAATGATTTAGATATTTTTAATATTTTCGCGCGAAAAATTTGAACAAAATCACTAATCTCGATTGACTATACCTAAGTATTGCGATAAAATATAAGATAGGTTTTTGATAGAAAAATCCTATACTATAATACCCGAGAGGCGGTGATGATTATTGTCAACTGATTCAATCAGCGTTATTCGCGAGGCCGAAAAAACAGGCCGAATCCAGCGAACGTGAGGCAAAGGAAAAAGGCTGCTGAAATTATTTCAAAGGCCCACTCTGAAGCAAAAGAAGTTGTTTCCGCAAAGATTTCTGCTGCTAAGGCTGACGCAGAAGCTAAAGCTTGCTGAGCTAAGCAAAGCTAATGAAAGCTACCCTGCAAAAAGGCAGAGGGCGAAAGCTCTGAAGAAGTTAAGGCACTTCGTGCTAAGGCAGAAAGCAAGAAACGGGAAGTGGCAGAGAATGTTACTGAGATGTTATTCTAATTTCTCCGGTATACATCTGCTAAAAAGGCATTAAAAATAACAAGAAAGGAGGAGTTAAAAATGATATCCGTACTACCTATGAAACGCGTGTTCATAGCTGCCCTAAAAAAAGGATAGAAAGAGAATTCTCAGAGCCTTCAAAGACTTGGCGTAATTCAGATAAATACAGATGCAGGCAAAGAAATCTTTACCGGCAAAGACGGCGAAGCAGACACCTTCTTTAAGCAAACTGATACATCCTCTGCCAAGACTACATTTGAGAAAAATGCAATTCTTGCTACTCAGGCATTATCGGTCCTTGACAGAGAAGCACCTGTAAAATCCGGAATGATGGATTCATTTGCAGGCAGAGACAAGATGAGCTGTTCTGACTATGAGGCACTTGTAACTAAGCGTGACGAGATTATGGATGTGTCTACGAGCTGAACAGCCTTAACAAAAAGCAAGGCCGAAGCTGAAGCCGAGATACCAAAAGCTTCTAAATCAAAGAGAAACTCTTGCTCCGTGGCTTGGATTTGAGCTTCCGCTTGATTACAAAGGGTACTAAACATACCAGAGCATTCATCGGAACATTTCCTGCTGCTTATGACCAGAGCTCTTTGCAGCTTGCGTTTGCCGAAAAGGCACCAAATGTACAGAAAGTAGATATCTCCATCATTAGCAGTAACGAGGAACAAACCTGTGTCCTCATTATCTGTCACAACACCGATGCAAAGGAAACAGAGGATGCCCTGCGTGCCTTAAGCTTTGCAAGACCCGCTCTTCCTGGTGTGGTTTCCTGCTGAGCAGGAAAAGAGTATTGCCAAGGATCTGGCAAAACAGGAAGAAATCATTAAGACTTCTACAAATAAGATTGTAGAGCTTGCATCAAGAAGAAGTGAAATTACTTTCATGGTCGACTACTTCACAATGAGAGCCGACAAATACGGCGTTATCGGTGGACTTTTCCAGTCTAAGAGAGTATTTTTGCATCACCGGTTATATACCGGAAAGAGAGGTCAAAACTCTTGATAGTGCCATCACTTCTAAGTTTGACTGTGTTGTTGAATACAGCAATCCTTCTGACGATGAGGATGTACCCTGTTAAATTATCAAACAACGCTTATGCTTCCCCTATTGAGGGAGTTGTTGCTGGTTATGCACTTCCCGGAAAAGGGTGAGGTTGATCCAACCTTCATTGCTTCTTTATTCTATTATGGACTTTACGGCCTTATGCTTTCAGATGCCGCTTATGGTCTGATAATGGTATTTGCTACTCTCTTTATACTTACTAAATTCAAGGGCAGACTTGAAGAAGGTACAAAGAGAATGATGCAGATGTTCTTAGGTTGTGGTATAGGTACAACGATTTGGGGTTTATCTTCGGAAGTTTCTTCGAGATGCAATACCTAAATTTACAGGAACTTTCTTAGGAAAAGAGTTAACTTACCTTATTTACTCGATCCTATTAAGGATCCGGTAACCTTACTTGGTATAGCATTCATTATCGGTATAGTCCATCTTCTCTTTGGACTCGGAATTGCACTTTATACCTACTTGAAACAGGGTAAGATAATTGAAGCTGTATTTGACGTAATATGCTGGTATCTTTTCTTTGGCGGTCTTTTGGGACTGTTACTTACTACAGAAATGATTCAAAATATGTTCAAGTTCAGCATTAACTTCCCACAGGCAGTTGTCACACTCTTCACGGTATGTGCCATTGTCGGAGCGTTGGGAATACTCGTAATGGGAGGCAGAGAGTCGACCAATCCTCTTAAGAGGCTTCTAAAGGTCTTTATGCACTTTACGGCATAAGCGGATATTTAAGTGACGTACTCTCCTACTCAAGACTTCTTGCTCTTTGGTCTTGCTACAGGTGTTATTTCTCAGGTATTTAACACAATTGCAGTTATGCCGGGCGGAAGCTTATTTGGACTTATATTCTTCATAGTAATATTTGTCGTAGGACATACCATTAACATTCTCATCAATGCGCTTGGGGCTTATGTACATACCAACCGTCTTGAGTACGTTGAGTTCTTTGGTAAGTTCTATAACGGTGGCGGAAAAGGAATTTGTCCCTTTTCACCGAAAAATACAAAAATATTTTGTAGTTAAAGAAAAAATAAAAACAAACTAATTTTAAAAATTTGGAGGTAATTTTTATGTCAGGTTTAGGTCTTTTCTTTTGCAGTTCTTGGTGCTGCACTAGCAGCAGGTGTTGCAGGTGCCGGTTCAGCTAAGGGTGTTGGTATTGCAGGTCAGGCTGCAGCAGGTGTTGTTACTGATGATCCTAGCCAGTTCGGTCGTGTTCTTGTATTACAGCTTCTTCCTGGTACACAGGGTATTTACGGTCTTCTCATTGCCTTCATCGCACTCCTTAATCTTGGAGTAATCGGTGGTAATGTTCAGGAGATTTCACTTGTTAAGGGTCTTGCTTATTTTGCAGCTTGTATGCCCTATAGCTATTGCAGGCTGTGTATCAGCTGTATTCCAGGCTAAGGCTGCTGTTGCTTCTATCGCACTTGCAGCAAAGCGCCCTGACCAGTTCGGTAAGTCAATGATCTTCCCTTCAATGGTTGAGACTTATGCGATCTTAGCACTTCTTGTTTCCTTCCTTGCACTCATCGGTGTTAACGGAATGAATTTCTAACTTCCGCTAAATATCTTTTTAAGTACGAATTTAGAAATTTAGCCGTTCTTTCAAAGTAAAATGTGAAAAGAACATCCTATGACATACAGCTTGTAATGTCATCATTTCGTAAAAATAATAACAAGGAGGCAACTATGACAGGGATTAGAAAAAATCACCAGCGAAATCAAAGCTGATGCTGATAAAAGCGTAGCCGCCATCATTGATAAGGCAAACGCTGAGGCTTCAGGCATACTCGCCGGTGCTGAAAAAGAAGCCGCAGAAGCTGTCGCGAAAATAAATCACGATGTTTCTGTTCGCCTGTCTGCCAGCAAATCCACTGCTGAATCAGCTGCTGCTCTTAGAAAGCGCCGTCTGATTCTTGAGGAAAAAGCAAAAACTGATAGGTGAAGTAATAGAAGAAGCTAAGAATTTAATCTATGCTCTTCCTGATAACGTATATTTTGAAAAGATATTAAAATTAGCAGAAAAAGAATGTAAACCCTGCTGAAGGTACAATCATCTTCAATGCAAAAGGATCTTTCAAGACTTCCTGCTGACTTTGAGACAAAGCTTAACGTGGTTGCGGTTGCTAAGGGCGGAAAGCTCACTGTATCTAAAGAAACCCGTCCTATAGACGGCGGTTTTGTACTTCTTTATGAAGGTATAGACCAGAACTGCTCTATAACCTCACTTTTTGAGACACATATAGAGTCAGTACAGGATAAAATTCAGAAACTCTTGTTTTAACCATGAAAAAACCTGGAGGTAATATGTCAGAAGAATATGTTTATGCGGTCGCGAGAATCCGCAGTGCTGAGCTTCGTCTTTTAACCAGCTCGGTTCTCGAATCTCTTCTCGCCGCTAAAAGCTATGATGAATGCCTTCGCCTGTTATCGGATCATGGTTGGGACATAGATGAATCGATGTCTTTATCCACCATACTAAAGAACGAGAGGGATAAGACTTGGAAGTTCATTTCTGAGCTTGTTTCCGATCCACACGTCTTCGATGTATTTCTCTACGCAAATGATTATCACAACCTTAAGGCTGCAGTTAAGTCTGCCGCTGAGCAGATAGACCGTGATGACATTTACTTAGCTAAGGATCAGTGCTCTATAGATCCTGAAATCATCCGTAAGGCGCTTGGACAGAGGGATTTTTCCTCACTTCCATCTGATATGCAGAAGGTCGCTGCGGAAGCCCTTGATACTCTTTTTACACACAGGCGATGGTGGGCTTTTGCGATATCATTATCGACAAGGCTGCACTTACTAAAATATATGAGTCCGGCAAAAATCAGGTAATGAAATACTTGAATTGTACGGAGAACTCACAGTGGCAGCTGCAGACATTAAGACTGCAATAAGAGCCTGCATGATAGGTAAGGATATCTCTTTCCTTGAAAAGGCACTTGCTCCATGTGATTCTCTTAATGTAGACAGACTTGCAAAAAGCTGCTACAGAAAGCCTTGATGCAATTTACGAATATCTTTCTCACACAGCCTATTTGGATGCAGTTCCTGAGATTAAAAAATCCCCTTCAGCATTTGAACGGTGGTGTGATAATCTGATAATTGCAAAAATTCGTCCACAGCGTCATAATCCGTTTTCAATCGGACCTCTTGCTGCTTATATACTTGCAAGGGAAAATGAAATAAAATCTGTGAGAATTATACTCTCAGGCAAGGTTAATAACCTCTCCGATGATTCTCTCAGGGAAAGGGTAAGGGAAACGTATGTCTAGAATAGCAGTTATGGGAGACATAGATAGTATCTATGGTTTCGGTGCTCTTGGTTTTGACACCTTCCCTTTTACCGACCAGGCTGAAGCAGCCAAGAAGCTTCGCGAGCTTGCAGATAAGGACTACTCCATCATCTACATGACAGAGGCTCTTGCTGAGAAATTAAGCGACTTGATTGATCATTATAGGGAAGAGCTGCTTCCTGCGATCATACTCATTCCAGGAGTTTCCGGCAATACCGGCAAGGGAATAGAGTTAGTTAAAAAGTCTGTGGAACAGGCAGTTGGTTCAGATATCATCTTTAATAACTAAGGAGCATAATAATGAATACAGGAACAATCAAAAAAATCGCCGGACCTCTTGTTATAGCTAGAGGTATGGGCGGAGCAAATATGTTCGACGTTGTTCGTGTAAGTGAGCAGCGTCTTATAGGAGAAATCATCGAAATGCACGGTGATGAAGCTTCTATACAGGTTTACGAAGAGACCTCCGGTCTTGCTCCGGGAGCGCCTGTTGAGTCAACAGGACATCCTATGAGTGTTGAGTTAGGACCTGGTCTTATCGGAAGTATTTACGACGGAATTCAGCGCCCTCTTGACGATATCATGAAGGTAACAGGAGGAAACCTCCTCAGCCGTGGTGTTGAAGTTCCTGCACTTAAGCGTGAAAAAGGTGTGGCATTTTGTACCCTGCTAAAAAGGTAGGCGACAAGGTTACACACGGTGATATAATCGGAACAGTTCAGGAAACTCAGGTAGTATCTCACAAGATTCTCGTTCCACAGGGCGTAGAGGGTGAAATCACTGAGATAAATGAAGGTGACTACAAGATTACAGATATGGTGGCTAAGGTAAAGACTGCAAACGGTGAGACTAAAGAAGTCGGCCTTATGCAGAAATGGCCTGTACGTAAGGAGCGTCCTTACAAGCAGAAGCTTTCTCCTGATATGCCGCTTATCACCGGACAGAGAATAGTTGATACCCTTTTCCCTATTGCCAAGGGTGGTGTTGCTGCAGTTCCGGGACCTTTCGGTTCAGGTAAGACAGTAGTTCAGCATCAGCTTGCTAAGTGGGCAGAGGCTGATATCGTGGTTTATATTGGTTGCGGTGAGCGTGGAAATGAGATGACTGACGTTCTTAACGAGTTCCCGGAGCTTATCGATCCTAAGACCGGCCACTCTCTTATGGAGAGAACAGTGCTTATCGCAAATACCTCAGATATGCCGGTTGCGGCTCGTGAGGCTAGTGTATATACAGGTATTACCATAGCTGAGTACTTCAGAGATATGGGATACTCAGTAGCTCTTATGGCAGACTCTACTTCCCGTTGGGCAGAGGCTCTTCGTGAGATGTCAGGACGTCTTGAGGAAATGCCTGGTGAAGAGGGTTACCCTGCTTACCTTGGTTCCCGTCTTGCACAGTTCTATGAGCGTGCAGGTAGAGTTAAGGTTCTTGGTGAAGAGGATAAAGAAGGAAGCCTTTCTGTTATCGGTGCGGTTTCCCCTGCCGGTGGTGATATATCTGAGCCGGTTACTCAGGCAACTCTGCGTATCGTAAAGGTATTCTGGAGACTTGATGCTAACCTTGCTTATCAGCGTCACTTCCCTGCAATCAACTGGCTTGAGAGTTATTCTCTTTATAACTCAATGGACCCTTGGTTTGCTAAAAATATCAGTGAGGACTGGGTTCCTTGCAAGAACAGAGTAATGGCTATCCTTCAGGACGAGTCAGCTCTTAAGGAAATGGTTCAGCTCGTTGGTGAAGATGCTCTCTCAGCTCCTGACCGTCTTAAGATGGAAGTTGCAAGATCTGTAAGAGAGGATTTACTCCAGCAGAACGCATTTATGGAGGAAGATACCTATACTTCTCTTCATAAACAGTTTATGCTTATGAAACTTATACTTACTTTCTATGATATTTGTCTTGAGGCTCTTGATAAGGGCGCAAATATCAATAAGCTTATAGCTATGGAAGTTCGTGAGCCTATCGGTCGTTTTAAATATACTGCTGAGGACAAGGTGGATGAAAGATTTAAGGAAATCGAAGCAGCCCTTGCTAAAGAAGCAGATGATGTAGTACAGGAGGTAGACTTCTAATGGCAAAAGAATATAGAACAATACAAGAGGTTGCCGGTCCTCTTATGCTCGTACGCGGCGTAACTGATGTCGCATACGATGAACTCGGTGAAATTGAGCTTGCTGATGGCAGCAGGCGTAGGTGCAGGGTACTTGAGATAGACGATGGTAATGCTCTCGTACAGCTTTTTCGAGTCTTCAACAGGTATCAACCTTGAGAGCTCTAAGGTGCGTTTCCTTGGAAGAAGCATGGAGATTGGTGTATCTGAGGATATGCTCTCTCGTGTCTTTGACGGTCTTGGACGTCCTATCGATGGCGGTCCGGAAATTCTTCCTGAGGAAAGACGTGACGTAGCAGGTCTTCCTATGAACCCAGCTGCAAGAAGCTACCCTGAAGAGTTCATTCAGACTGGTGTATCCGCTATTGACGGACTTAATACACTTGTACGTGGACAGAAGCTCCCTATATTCTCAGGTTCAGGTCTTCCACACGCTGAGCTTGCTGCACAGATTGCACGTCAGGCAAAGGTTGTAGGAACAGATGAGCCATTTGCGGTTGTATTTGCCGCTATGGGTATCACCTTTGAAGAGTCTAACTACTTTGTAGAGTCCTTCAAGGAGACAGGAGCTATCGACAGAGCTGTTCTCTTTATGAACCTTGCAAATGACCCTGCTGTAGAGCGTATTGCTACTCCTAAGATGGCACTTACCACAGCTGAGTTCCTTGCTTTTGAAAAGGGAATGCACGTGCTTGTTATCCTTACAGATATTACCAACTATGCGGATGCTCTTCGTGAGATATCAGCAGCTCGTAAGGAAGTTCCCGGACGTCGTGGATATCCTGGTTACATGTATACTGACCTTGCTACTATGTATGAGCGTGCAGGCCGTCAGAATGGAAAGAACGGATCTATCACAATGATTCCTATTCTTACCATGCCTGAGGATGACAAGACTCACCCAATCCCTGACCTTACAGGATATATTACAGAGGGACAGATTATTCTTTCCCGTGATCTTTATCGTAAGAAGATTGAGCCACCTATCAACGTTCTCCCATCTCTTTCCCGTCTTAAGGATAAGGGTATCGGCGAGGGCAAGACCAGAGCAGACCATGCAAATACCATGAACCAGCTCTTCTCAGCTTATGCTCGTGGTAAGGACGCTAAGGAGCTTATGGTCATCCTCGGTGAGGCAGCTCTTTCAGATATAGACAAGCTCTATGCTAAGTTTGCAGATGAATTTGAAGCTACCTATGTATCACAGGGCTTTAGAACAGACAGAAGCATCGAAGAAACCTTAAACATCGGCTGGGATCTCCTCAGAATCCTTCCTAGAAGTGAGCTGAAGAGAATCAGAGATGAGTACCTTGATAAATACTACGATAAGAAATAAACTGACGCATAAACGACTTCGTAATGCTAACAAATGAGTGTAAGCTTGCTTACAAACTCATTTGTCAGCTTACGAAGGGTAACGATACGAAATAGCTTACACGCCAGTGTAAGCTATGAGTAGCGTGCGTTTATGCGTAGCACTTAAACTAATCAATTATCAAGGGAGGTGAAAATTTGGCAACTGTTAATGCAACAAGAATGGAGCTTACGAGACTTAAAGGTAAACTCATTACTGCTACCAGAGGACATAAGCTCCTAAAGGACAAGCGTGACGAGCTTATGCGTGAGTTCCTTGACCTTGTTAGGAAAAACAAAGCTCTGCGTGAAAAGGTTGAAGAAGACCTTAAGAATGCAAATAAGAACTTTGTTATAGCCCGCTCTACTATGTCAGATGAAACTGTAAGAGTTGCCTTTATGGCACCTAAGCAGGAGCTGACAGTTGAGGTAAGTACACGTAATGTAATGAGTGTTAATATACCTCAGTTTGAAACAAAGACAAGAACCAGTGACGAGGGAGATATCTACTCATACGGTTTTGCCTTTACCTCAAGCGACCTTGACACTGCCGTTCTCTCTCTTTCAAATATTCAGAAGGATCTCATCACCCTCGCAGAGGTTGAGAAATCCTGCTCACTTATGGCTGCTGAAATTGAAAAGACCAGAAGGCGTGTTAATGCTCTTGAATACGTTATGATACCTACCTTACAGGCTAATATCAAGATGATAACCATGAAGCTTGATGAGAACGAAAGAAGTACTCAGATAAGACTTATGAAGGTTAAGGATATGATGCTTGAAGAGACACATCATTATAAAGAAAAAAACAGGAAATACTCTTTAACAGGATAACTGAAGAGTAAAGCCATTAAACTTTAAAAAGGACTTTTGATTATATACTGTAATCAGAAGTCCTTTTTCTTTTTCCAAATTTAATCATTTCAGCATAATAAAAACAAACCTATATATGTTTTAACCTGCAAAACCCTTTAAAATCTATATATAAATCCTCATAAATATTTACTTTAATTTTATCATTAAAAAGTATAGGCTTCAGCCTTAAAATTTGACTCTTCAAGAAGTATAAAAACACTTGATTTGGCAGGATCTACTATCCAATATTCTCTTACGCCTGCATCTGCATATAGGTTAAGCTTTAATACATAGTCATTACCGGGATTACCGGGGATACAATTTCTATAATCCAGTCCGGCGCACTGGTGCAGCTCTATCTGTAAGTTTATCTTCATCACAGATAACACTAATATCGGGTTCAACTATGGTATTTCTATCTTTCCCATAGCTTGACAGCGAATGGTGCAGGATATACATAGGAAAGAGCCTGCTTTTGGTCTTAATATAATCCCTTATTGTACCCGCAACTTCCATAAGTATAGTCTGATGTTTTCTAGATGGAGCAGCCTGATTATGTATCAAAAACTCCATCTATCAGCTCAGCACGAATATTTTTCAGGCAAACTATAGTAATCTTCCTCTGTATGAAGCTTTTTGATTTTGCTAATTCCATCACTTAGTCCTCCTTTAACCGGTATATCACACTTTGTTATCTAGGAATTAAGTTTAAATTGTATTTTCGTTGATGTCAAGTTTATTAAATTTATAAATCAATAATCCATTTTCAATTCAATTTTTCAGATTTATATTTATTTAAATATTCAATTATTGAATTGAATTTGAATTATAATTTTATTATGTGAAAAATATCCGCTGTACATTGTAGTGTACAGCGGATATCACATTTTTACAAATCATCTGGTTAGTATTAAAACTATTACTTTCTTTTTCTAATTGCAAGTCCTAAGGCTAAGAGTCCCATACCAATGATTGATAAGAGCCCACCCTACTGTTCCACCTGTTTTTAGGGAGGTTGGCAGTTCCTTTAGGGTAGAGTCCTCATCAACATTTACAGGAGCTTCTTTTGATGTATCCTTTTTATCTTTGGCAGTTCCTTCAGGAACCTATTCATCTACGGCAACTACGCTCATCATTGTCATCAGTATTTGTATCTGATGGGGTTGTCTTCTTACTTTCGTTAGAGGTATTAGCATCACCCCTGTGGAGTTGTATCGTCAGGTACTGTCACAACAGGAGTTGTCTCTGGTACTGTTGGAGTTGTAACAGGTACTAAAGGTGTTGTTTCAGGCACTACAGGAGTAGAAGGGTATAACAGGTACTACATTCCCACCATTTATAATCTCAGTGTTGGTAATGTTACCCTTCTCATCGTATGTCACTCTGTAATTTCTGTTGTTTAAGGTTATTGCATCTCCACTTGCAACTATTTTATTACCAGCATCAAGCTCATTAATTTCATACTGTACAGCATTGCCATATTCCATCAGCAAGAGGTACATTCTCAAACTTTACTGTAAATTTATCAGGAGTTCCTGCATCCTCAACCTTACTGATAACTCTAGCTTGTCTGTGCCAACTTTTTGAAAAAGCCCAAAGCTTGCCTGTCCCTACTGTTCCTGTCCAAGTCTTGGTCACCTGAACATTGCCTTTGTTTACAGAAGAATCGTCAAATATCAATTCTTTATCAGCTGGCTTATCTTGATCGTCAACTAATTTAGCGCTCTTAGTTACTTTTTTAGTCTCATCATCAATTTTAGTCTCTGTAACCATCATATCTCAATAGGGTTGCCATCCAAATCGTATAGAAGAGAAATCTGCTTTTTCCAGCCATTATCAAAAATATAATAGAACCTCTCCTGCAGGTAATCCGTTTGCTGTGAGTGTAAGTTTGCTGCCGTTCATCCCCCTGCACTCCATTCTTTCTTAAGAGTAAGTGTCTTCTTGACTCTTGTATTGGTGAGTTCAATAGTTGAATTAGCAGTAACTACTTTCGCATCAGAAAGAGAAGAAGTAAAGACCTTCGTTGCCTTTTCTTCAACAGTATAAAAATACAACTTCTCTTTGTAAGTTTTCTAAATAAATATTAGCTGTCCAAGCTCTTTTTATCTTCAGAAACTCTGATATTGTAATACTCACCGCATCCTTATCAAGCGAAAGTTCAACCACTGCACTGGCACCTCGTAACTGCTTTAACTACACCATTAGCATCTTTCTGTTGTGCCTGAATATTAAAAAGCAGCTTTGGTACCTGGCTCAGGTTCGCTGTCCCAATGCTTGATTATCTTAAGCTTTTAACATCTTGCTCAAAATCTGGAAATCTTCAGCCTTCGCCACACTGAAGATTCATTCCGCTTAACAGGCTTACAAGCATCATTAAGACCATAAGTCCTGCAAGGAATACATTCTTCTTGTTCTTCACATCAACCCTTCTTCATTTAAGTTATTATTACCAAAAGTATATTTTACCACCGCATTCCATTCTGAATAGCAGTCTAAAACATACCAGTGTACAGAGAAGCATTATATCACATAAAGGTTACATTTTGGGTTACATTTCGTTGCATCCCGACAAATCTTAACATTTTATTAATTTTCACACCTCATACATCATAAGAGCCGCTGCCACAGCTGCATTTAATGACTCTACCTTGCCCTGCATTGGTATGATGATAGGTGCCAGCGAGATTGGCTATCTCAATACTTAGCCTCTCGCCTCATTGCCTATAAGAACTCCCTGCTTTATCACTGTATGAGAGTATCTCTATAGCCTCCTGCCTCCTAGGTGGCTGCATAGAAGCTATTCCATCTCTTAAGCCCCAGGGATAACGGCTTTTAAGTCATCCACATAGGAAAAAGGCAGCCCAAAGATGCTGCCCATGGTTGAACGTACCACCTTGGGTTAAAGATGTCTCACCGTTCCCTTTCCCATAATTACTCCAGTCACCCAGCTGCCTCTGCTGTACGCATAATGGTTCCCAGATTCCCCAGGGTCTGCTGTGTCTTCAAGTACCAGGAGCTTAATCTATCTGAATTTTTCATAGGCTTTTTAAGGTAGTCTCCTTAAAAAGTCCATGCCCTTTGGCATTTCTACTACTGCCAGGATGCCCCTGAGGGGTTATTGTTTCAGACACTGACTTAAATACGGTATCTGAAAACAACTGTGAGTAAAGTCCCTAGCTTTTACCTGCTTTATTATATGTTTTACCATTGTCACTAAGCAGGGCATTCCTTTGTTAAATCACCCGAAACTATCTCTTCATAGAGGGATTCAGAGACGATGATATCAAGAACATTCCCATACTCCAAGGCCCTCATCTACCAGCTTTATTCCTCTACCACGAAGCTATGGTTCTTCTTCCTTATGCCGCCCTTTTCTAAAAAGACTTTCGTATGTACTTAATCCTTTTATTATCTTTTACTGCTAATAATTCCATAAAGTCACGCTGTCCTTTATTTAATCAGCTTAATATCCCCAAACTGCCTATTGATGAAGTTTACCGCCTCTTCATTGGTATTAAATTCTTCAAATATCTTGAGAATATTCTCGGTACCATCTTCAACTGTCTTTGATGAGAGCGTACGCTTGATTATATGGTTTGCCTCTGCTTCCTTACGGTTAAATAGTAAGTCATCTTCTGGTACTTGACTTAGCAAGGTCGATAGCAGGGAAGATTCTCTTCTCGGATAGTCCTCATCTAGCACGAGCTCCATATTACCTGTACTTTAAATTCTCAAATACCACGTCATCCATCCTGCTTCCTGTATCTACAAGGGCTGTAGCAGGTATGGTAAGGCTTCCTCCTCACGCATATTTCTTTGCAGCACCGAAAGAAAGCGCTTAGGCATGTGAAGTGCAGCAGGGTCAAGACCACCTGAAAGTGTTCTACCACTAGGGTGATACTATAAGGTTGTAGGTCCCTGCCAGTCTTGTGATGCTATCAAGAAGTATTATTACGTCCTTCTTATACTCTAACAAGACGTTTAGCACGCTCTATAACCATTTCAGCCACACGCTTATGGTTCTCAGGAGCCTCATCAAAGGTAGAGTAGATAATCTCAACCTTGTCCCCTGATATCGAATCCTTCATGTCAGTTACTTCCTCAGGACGCTCATCGATAAGGAGGATGATAACGCATCTCAGGATTGTTCTCGTGTTACCGCTTTTGCTATCTGCTTAAGAAGGGTAGTCTTACCCGCCTTTGACTGGGATACTATCATACCTCTTTGTCCCTTGCCTATAGGTGCAATAAGGTCTACCATACGCATAGATATCACATTGTCATTCGGAGTTTCAAGGCGGATTCTTCTGTTAGGGAAGATAGGCACAAGATCCTCGAACTTAGGGCGCTCAAGTGATTCCTTGATGTACTTTCCATTAACTAGTCCTAATGTAGTAGGGCTGCAAATTTCTGAGTTATTCTTCACCCTGGTATTTCCAACTATGATATCACCTGTCTTAAGGTTAAATCTCCTTATCTGAGCAGGAGATACATACACGTCATTTTTCGCCGGGAAGATAGTTGTCACATCTTATAAATCCAAAGCCTTCAGGCATTATCTCTAAGATACCTGTCTTTGTCTCACCTGAGTCAAGCCCCTGCGATGTCGCTGTTGGTCCTCGAGTGCAAGGAACTGATGCTGGATGCTTGCTGCCATCTCCTTATTGCTGGTTATTGCATGTACTCGCAGCTACTATCATTCTGCTTTACTCTCGTCATTGTGAGAGAACGCACAGGGCGGTTAGAGAGGCTGATGGCTCTGATTGTTAGATTGTCCCTGATTGTTATACTGATTATTGTACTGGTTATTATTCTGCCCCTGACTGCTATACTGACTCTGGTTGTTATACTCGTCCCTCGATTGTTGTACTGATTATTATACTGGTTCTGACTACATACTGCCCTGATTATTATACTGATCTCTGGTTGCTATACTGCCCTGATTATTATACTGATCCTGGTTGTTATACTGCCCCTGATTATTATGACTGTCCCTGATTATTATACTGTCCCTGATTCTGTGACTGATTAGAACACTGATTGTTATTCTGTGTATAATTAGGTCTGCTCTGAAGTTGTTACGCTGAATATGCTCCGCTGCCTCATCTGAGGGACGGTTAGCATACTGTACCCGGTATTAGTTGTACTTTCTGTCGGTATAAAGGGCTTTTACCTCAGACACTCTTTTTGAGGCTCCCTCGTTACAGGCTGCGTGCCTGCACCTCTAGTGCTTCAAGTGCCGCCACAAGTCCCTGCCTTGTTAAGCGTTGTTGTGCTTTTTACACCTTTACTTTTAGCTAATTCACGAAGTTCTAAGATTTTCATTTTTGAATAATCCATTTAAATTCTCCTTTAAAAATAAATATTGTTGATTGTGGGGATTTCAGAACTGGACAAAAAGTCCAAACCACTGCTACATATGTTTTTAGTAGCTTTAATAACCTTGGAGAAGTCAAGGCTTATCAGGGAAAAATGTTCAGACTACACTTATTTTAAATAACACTTAGGAGGTTTAATTATATGGCAAGTAATGCTATGACTCTATATAAACTTATGATTCTGATATGCTGAATTCATCTAACTACCCTCTTACAAATGCAAGAATATCAGAATTTATGCTGCAAAAAGGGTTATGGACTTATTTCAACCTTCAGACTGCACTTTCAGAGCTTTCTGAGACGGGGCTAATTGTATCAGAAAATACTATGAACAGCTCTTTTTAAGTCTACTGAAGAAGGCAAGCGTACACTTGAATTACTTTAGTAATGATATAAATCATTCCATTAAAAACGAAATTAAACTCCTACTTAAGTGATAATTTTAAAACCATCAAAAGCGACATTTCCGCAACTGCCAACTATAAGTCAGCTGGAAACGGTGACTACATTGTAAATCTTAATATAAATGAGTACCGCACTAATCTGCTAAGCCTTAGTATGTCGGTACCTGCTGAAAATATTGCTGAGAAAAATTCAGTGCTGAGTGAGCAAAAAGAGTGATGATGTATATGCACACCTTTTCAATCTCTCTTGTTCTGGATAAATCCTTTCAATGATTTCCCAGAGTTCATTTACTCCAACCTTAGTTTCAGACGAAAAACGGAAGCAGCTGCTCTTTAGACGTCAGGTTAAGGGTTTCTATAATGAGTTCCATCTGCCCTTTTATCTGACTTCTTTTGCTTATATCTGTCTTAGTCGCAACTATAATGGGGAGTCACCCCTCGACTAACAAATCCATTCATACATCATTATATCGTTATCAGATGGCTTATGTCTACTATCAATTAATAAAAAAATATATTTTAGCATTTTTAGACTGTCTCAAGTACTTTCTCAACCATCTTACTCCCCTATTTAGCTTTTAACTTCACCGCTACCTTTAGTATAACCGTATCCGGGCAAATCTACAAGATATATTTTATCATTTACATTATAATAATTTATTGTCTGTGTTTTTCCCTGGCTGAGCAGACACCCTGGCAAGGGCTTTTTCTGTTCATAAGTGCGTTGATTAAAAGATGATTTGCCTACATTTGATTTCCCAGCAAATGCAAACTCGGGATAAGGTATTTCGGGATTTTACTCGTATACACCGATTACTTTCAAGTTCTACTTTTTGATTACCATATTTTTACCTTTCAAATGCTCGTGAAGTGCGAATGCTGTCTACATAATTTTCCATCAACTTCTTTAAGTCCTCATATGTTTCTAACTTGTTCACCTCTCCTCTAAGCTTGGTGGAATTAGGGTAGCCTGCCGTAAACCAGGCTATATGCTTTCTCATCTCTTACTCCCGTATATAACCCTTATACTCTATCATCCAGGTGGCCTGTCTGAGTATCATAGAAAGGAATTCATCTGCGGTAGGGGGAGGGAAGGATTTTCCTCTTTCAAGATAAGCATTTATTCTGTTAAATATCCAAGGATTGCCTCTTGCTCCCCTTTGCTATCATATACTGCCGTCACAGCCGGTTTCTTCAAGCATTTTTAGCATCAAGCTCTGTAACCACATCACCGTTTCCTATAATCGGTATGCTTACAGCCTCTTTCACTGCCCTCTGATTATCTCCCAGTCTGCCTTACCGCTGTAGTACTGCGACCTGGTACGGCTTATGCACAGCTATTGCATCCACTCCTGCCGCTTCTGCTATCTTTGCTACCTCTACAGCATTTTTATTGGCTACCGTAAAGCCTGCCCTTATCTTTATTGTGACGGGTTTTTAGAATTTTTCTTTAAACTCCCTAACAATCTCAGCTATCTTTTTCAGGAGTTTCCATAAGAGCCGAGCCTTCTGCCGTTATTTTACCACCTTGGGTACGGGACAGCCCATATTTACATCCAGGATGTCGAAGTTCCTGCGTTAATTGCAGCCGCCATCTCCCCATAATATCTGCATCTGAGCTCAAATATCTGTAGACTTGTAGGCCGCCTCTCTCGTCTACCGTTATAAGTTCTTCTGTATTCTTGTTCTTATACTTGAAGCCCCTTGGCGCTAACCATCTCCGTATAAGTAAGTGCTACTCCGTTTTCCCTGCAGAGGACTCTAAAGGGGAGGTCTGTCACCCCGCCATAGGGCCTCAGCACCAGTCTTCCGTTTAGTTCAACATCTCCTATCTTAAAGCCTTTCATACTTCTCCTTTAACAAGCTCATTATAATACCTTTCAATGCCTGTAAGCAACTCTTCTTTTTCCTTTTGAAACCCTGCTAAGAAGCATACCGCTGTGAATCTCCATCATAAGAATAGTCATCATCTGCTTGCAGTGTGAATGTAGAGGTTCTTATCATCATCAAAGGAAAGTGTGAGTATTCCTCCTGCCTTTTCCGTAAAGAGCACACAGGCTACCTGAAGCTCTTCTTTGATTGCTGTAGGAAGCTTTGCAAATGAGCTTCCCAGATAATATTTATGTAAATACGCATTGCTAACGCAAAGAATTTGTTTTTCGTCCATTTATACATCCCCTTATGGTAAATTGCCTATATCAAGTCGTGCCAAAAAATCTCCTATTACACAGGAATAACCCCACTTTGCAGGATTTGGCTCCTGTAGCAGGCTGCACAGGCTTCATCTCATATCTGCCGCAGCGCAATCCCTCACGGAGATTTCAATGTATGTTAGCACAAACTGTGGAGCTTTAGTCAATTATTCTTAGCTTTAACTGTTTAATTTTATAATCTCATTTTTCAGATGATGATTGTGTCTCCTGTATGTAAGGCCTCATAGGTCTTAAGCAGCTTTTCGTATTTATCATAATCCGTACTAAGTACGCAGGAGAGCAGGATGTCTACAAGACTATGATGGCTATACGTGAGCTGGTTGCCCTCACTTCTCATAGTCACCTCTCTTGTTAAGACATTTAGATATACATCTGCACCCTTTTAAGAGATTGGTCTTTCTTAGCTGGGTTAGCTATGATTTTACAGTTCTGAGCCTTTAAGAGCTTAAGTATTAGCTGAATCTCCTTTGTCTTACCTGAGTAGGTAAAGAGAACGCAGGCATCCTTACTTCCAAGCAGGGCGGCACTCGTAAGCTGGTCGTGAAAGTCAGTATGAGCATAAGAGCTACTCCCAATTCTTCTAAACTTTTGAACCGCATCAAGGCAAACAAGACCTGAAGCTCCTATCCCAAAGAAATGCACAGCCTCACTGGAGCCAAGAATGGCAACAGCCTTTTCTACTTCTGTAGTCTTAAGTATGTTTTCCGTATCTGTAAGTGCCTGTCTTTCATTTCTAAATATATTTCTTACTACGCTCTTAACCGAATCTCCCGGCCTTATATCAGTATAAAGGCCGGCGTCCTCTTCATTGTCAGCGATTGCAAGTGTGAGGCCTACTATGAAGCTTCTATAGCCAGAGAATCCGAGAGCTTTACAAAATCTCATCACAGACGCATCACTTGACTTACTTGCCACAGCCAGTTCTTTTATAGACATTGCTGGCACCTCGAAGGATTCTCAAGGATGAACTCTGCGACCTTTTGCTCAACTGGCGTAAAGTCATTAAATATCGCCTTTATTTTCAACAACGGATTGCTGTCACTATTCATTCTCGCCGCCTTTCAGGAAACTTGCAAATGCATCAAACATGTCCGCACTATACTCATACAGGGCAACCTTGTTTGACCCTATCACTTACCAGCTCCAGGTCGTAAGGGTTGCGAAGAGCTGCAAGGGGTAAGCACTCCTTCCTCGTTGCAAACCTTCTCCTCAAGTGCCTTTTACAAAGTCAGCCTGAGCAGTAAAAAGATGTGCATTGTAGCTTCCATTATCACTTTTGAATATTTATCAAGCCTTGATAATATCTCCTCTCTCTCCTTGGCAGGCTCAAGAGGAACCTTTATGAAAGGCAGATTTAACTTCTTGCCAAGGTACTCAGCAAAGTCGAGTTCAAGGGCTTGTCGGACACAAGAGTAACTCTAAGAAGGACAGCCTAGGATAATAGTATCATCATTTATACAAATGCTTTTTCCCTCTGCCTTACCACGTACATCTATACATATTTAAATCGAAGCTCATTAAATACAGTCCCAAATCTTGATATTTCTTCCTCTTCTATGTCCACCTCACTGCCGATTCCGTACTTTTCTTTTTAAGCAAATTATCTTCTACAGATGCCTTAAGCCTTCCACATCGACGTTTTCTATAACTGCGTCAAGTATATCTCTTGCCACTGTATAGTCGTGAGATACAGTTAGCAGGTCAGCCCCTGCCATCAGAGCCTTAAGTCCTCCCTCTACCGAGCCGTAGTTTTCCTTTATTGCCCCCATTTCAAGACAGTCTGTAGCTATTATTCCTCTAAAGCCAAGCTTTTTCCCTAAGAAGGCCTGTTAGAACCTGCCTTTGACATAGTGCAGGGATAGTCCTTATCAAGTGCCTTAAATATAATGTGGGAGGTCATAACGCAATCAATGCCATCCTCTATCATTCTTGCAAAAGGTAAAATCTCCTCTTTCCAGCTCTTCAAGGCTTTTACTGATTGAAGGCAGTATCAGATGTGAATCGCTGTCAGTATCGCCATGTCCTGGAAAATGCTTGATGCAGGGAATAACTCCTCCGTCTTTAAGCCCACTTGCCATCTCCTTAGCGAAAGTGTACACAGTAGCTGCATCCTCCCCATAAGAGCGGACACCTATCACAGGGTTTAGCTTGTTGTTATTGATATCACAGGATGGTGCAAGGTCAAAATTCACCCCTGCACATCCTTAGTTCTTTTGCAGTTATAAGTCCTGCCCTCATAGGCGTAGTGGGGGCTCTCCCTGTACTTCCAATCGCCATTGCTCCAGGTGCAGAAGGCAAGTCAGGAGAAAGTCTTGACACCATACCACCCTCCTGGTCTATGGAAATAAGAGCAGGATAGCCCGTAGCCTTCTTTTACAACCTCTTGAATCTTACACAAAGCCTCTTTAGCTGTTCTTTACTGTATATATTTTCGCCAAAAAGGATGACATTACCTCACCTTATATTCTTCTATAAAACTTATAAAAATCCTCTGAGATGTCATCAACTCCTGTAAATCCTACCATCATCAACTGTCCTGCAAGGAAGTTCTTATCGTTCATATCCATTACTTGTCTCTCCTTGATATACAACACATAAAAATACTTATCATCTACATCATTATATCAGGAAACAGGTAAAATAATAAAGTAAAATTTCATCAAAATTAATTTTATCCGAAATATTATTACAAGAGATGAAGCTCAAAGGAATTCAATATAATATTTTTACCGTATTTTCATCAAAATATCAGAAAATACAGGCTAAACTCCGGTTCAATTACAGCACGACTTAGTCAAAAATTTTCACTAAAAATTACTCCTGTTTTCCCAAATATAATAGTTGACATCTACCAAGATTGATGATACCTATGATGACAACTCGTGAAATATTATTTCACTAAACTCTGTAAACTAAAAATATTTTTTTCGGAGGAGGAAATTTATGAAAAAGAAATCGCAGAGATTGATGGCAGGCTTTTATAGCCTTAGCATCAGCGGTTACAATGCTTACCGCCTGCGGTGAGCAGCAAAGACAGGGACAGACAGCGGCTCAGCAGGTAAGGCTTCCACAGCTTCCACTATAAGCACTGCTTCAAAGGCTTTCAAGCGCTGTTTCGCAGCAAAGGCAGATGACAGCCTATCGAAATCAGTATGTATATGCCTGATAACGCCACCCTGCCTTATAAGAAGGATTGGCTTACCTTGAGACAGTTCAGAAGAACACTAATGTTAAGCTTAATGTAGAGGCTATTCCAATAGCTGACTATCAGACCAAGGTTTCACTTGCACTGAACACAGCCGACAATGCACCTGATGTTATCCCTTTATCAGTCAAGCGTTGGTGAGAATGCCTCTTTGGCATTAAACGGCGCCATAGTTCCAATCAGCGACTCACCAGAGTGGACACCTAACTATAATGCTTGGGTTGAGAAGTTAGGATTAAAAGATGATGTAGAACGTCTCAAGCTCAAAGACGGCAAGCTCTACTATATGCCTGCTCTTTATGATAAGCCTTTCTATGACGGTGGACTTCTTCTTAGAGAAGACTTCCTTGAGAAAAAAGGATTTTCCGCACCTAAGACCTTTGATGACCTCTACAAGATCTTAAAAGCATACAAGGAAGAGAATCCTAAGTCCTATCCTCTTACCATACTTGCAGGACCTAGAGTTCTTTACAGATTTACCATGCCTTCATTTGGCATAAGCGTTGGTAAGAACAGCTCTTCAGGCTCCTATACCTTAAGCTATGACTATGACAAGAAGGAATACTTCACAGGTGCTATAGATGACAAGTGCAAAGAGTACTTTGCTTTCTTTGCAAAGCTATATAAAGAAGGCCTCTTAGATCCTGAAATGGCAGATCCTATCGATGGTGACAAGTGGGCAAAATGCCTCGCAGACGGAACTTCAATAGCTTCTTGGGCATATTATGACCAGATAGGCGGAGTTGCCGCAGCATCTAATATCAAAGGCTTCAAGCTCCAGATGTACGCTCCTCTTGAAGGACCAAGCGGTGCTACACACAGCCTCGTTCAAGAACAGTGGGCGGAATCATGTTCCCCAACCAGCACAACCAAGAGAGCTGACTTTGAGCAGGTTGTAAGAAAGATAGACGAAAATGTTCTATTCAGAAGAAAATGCTAAAAAGTATGGTGCTTAGGCGTTGAAGGCGTTACCTATAAGATGGAAGGCGACAAGATAGTTTATAACGAAGAAATACGAAGGCTCCCTAACGGCATCTTCAAGCAGATGCAGGTTGATTACGGTTGTGGTGCCAACGGAACCCAGCAGGTATGGCCTCGACTTAGAGCTTACAAAGTATGATGACAACTTCAAGAAGATAAACGAAGAAGTTGCCGCAATGCCTGATGCAATCCAGTCCGTACCACCTGCTCCTGCTTTTTGATGATGTGACTGCAGAGGATGCCGCTTCACTCTCCACCCCTCTTGCTGACAAGTTTGAGGTATGGGCAGATGCATTTATCACAGGTAAAAAGAGCGTAGATAGCGACTGGGATGCTTATGTAAAAGAAATGAAGGATCTTGGAATAGAAGAATACTGCAAGATGTATAACGATAACCTTAAAAATAATTTAATCCCCAAATCATTTATCCCAGTGTACTAAGCAGAATAGGATATCTGCGGCAGGTTGGATGAATGATTGGGATATCTTAATATTTATGTGGCTGCTATAAAAAGCAGCCACAATTTTAAAAAGGATAACAGGTATGAAAGAAAAATAAATCAGCTGAAATCAGAAAAACACTGTTAAAAAGATATTTGAAAAAGATATGGTGCATTATATCTCATGCTCCTTTATCCCACTTATCTACTTCACCTTTATTTAAGTATGTACCTATGAGGGCAATGTACTTGCCTTTTAGAAGATATCAGCCGGGTAAAGGTATGTTTGGTACAACCTGGACTCTAAGGTATTTTTCAGAGGTTCTTAAAAGATCCAAGCTTTTTGGCAGGCATTTAAGAATACCCTTGTCATTTCTCTTACGAACTTAGTAATTAACTTCCCATTGCCAATTATTTTTTCGCGATACTGGCTAATGAAATTACTAATAAGACCTTTAAGAAATTTGTGCAGACAGTTTCTTACATGCCAAGATTTATTTCTACAGTTGTAGTAATAGCTATAATGAATGAAATACTCTCTCCAAGCTCAGGTATATTAAATGAAATACTTAAATCACAAGGTATGGACCCGATTTATTTTTATGAATGAGCCTGCATTCTTTAGACCTCTCTACATACTTTCAGAGGCTTGGCAGTATACAGGCTGGACAGCCATTATCTACCTCTCTGCCATTACAGGTATAAGCAGTGACCTCTATGAGGCTGCGGAAATAGACGGTGCGGGTAAACTTCAGAAGATATGGTATATAACCATTCATTCCATTATGCCAACCATCATGGTTATGCTCATCCTCAACATAGGAAGACTACTAGCCTTGATATGAGAAGATTCTTCTTATGTACACCCCTTCCAACTCAGGTGTGAGCGACATCATAGACACCCTTGTTTACAGAACTGGCCTTTATGAACCAGAACTACTCCCTCGCTACGCTATGGGTCTTTTTGGCGGTATTATCGGTCTTGTACTGGTGTCGGGCGCCAATAAGCTTTAGCAGCAAGATTACCGGAAATTCTTTATACTAAGAGAGAAGAAAGATGATGAAAGAAAAAGAAATCGTAAAAATCAAAAAGCCTCAAAGCTTTACCAGTAAGGTATTTAACTTTGCCATCTATGTAATAATGGTCTTGGTGGTTATTATCTGCGTGATACCTTTCATATATATGCTTGCCCTGTCCCTTTCCGGCACCAAGGCAATACTTAATAATCAGGTTTACTTACTCCCTGTGGACTTCAATATAGATGCCTACAGGCAGATATTTGAATATCCTAACTTCTTTCAGGGCTTATGGAAATACATTTCTTTACACTATCCTTGGTACTTCCATAGCTATGTTTATGACCATTATGTTTGCTTATCCACTCTCAAAGGTTGACCTTAGAGGACATAAGTTTTTCATCAAGCTTGTGGTATTTTCAATGTTCTTTACAGGTGGTATGATACCCAACTACCTCCCTTGTAAGCTCACTTCACCTTGCAGGCACAAGGTTTGCTTATGCTGCTACCTTTTGCCATCAATCAGTCTCAACCTTATAATTATGGTAAACTCCCTTCCAGTCCTTCCCACACGAGCTTGAAGAGGCAGCACTTATAGACGGACTGGGCTACTGGGGATACTTCGCAGGGTAGTCATTCCACTTCTCAAAGCCTGTAGTCGCTACTATTGCCCTCTACTATGCAGTATTTTTCTGGAATGACTGGTTTAACTCACTCATTTACCTAAAGAGCTGACCAGTATCCTGTAATGCTCTTACTTAGAAATATAGTAAACGGAACCCTTATGGTGGGTGACGGAGCAGGCTCTGCAGGACAAGAGCACCATTGGTATAGCTATAAAGACTGCTGTAATTATAACTTCAACTTTACCAATAATTATAATATATCCGTTTTTACAGAAATACTTTGTAAAAGGATTGACTGCAGGGCTGTGAAGGGATAATGAATATGAAAGATAATATTAATTTGGATGAAATCTATACAGAACAAAAGAAATCCGCTTACAATGCACATTGACGAGGAAAGTACAGAAGGCATTATAAGGCTTATGAACGGCGAGGATGCAAAGGTTGCTCTAGCTGTAGAAAAGGAAATTCCCAACATCGTAAAGGCTGTAGACCTCATCACAGAGGCTATCAGAGTGGTGGACGACTCATTTACTGTGGCTGCGGTACTTCAGGAAGACTGGGTATACTTGACGCAGTGGAATGTCTCCCTACCTTCAGTGCAGATTCTACAGTTATAGATGCTTTTATGGCAGGTGGAAATGATGCTCTGTTTAAGGCTGTAGAGCACGCCGAGGACAGCAAGGAGCTGGCTGTCAAAGACTTAAAGGAGAGACATTTTACAGCTAAGGATATACTCTGTGGAATAGCCGCAAGCGGAAGAACTCCTTATGTCATAGGGGCTATGGAGTATGCCAAACCCTTGGCGCTAAGGGTACCTCTGTAACCTGTGCTAAGGATAGCGAGATAGACAGACTCGCAGATATAGGCATTGCCCCCAAAAGCTTGGCGGAGAGGTCGTTACAGGCTCTACCAGGCTAAAGAGCGGTACTGCTCAGAAGATGATATTAAACATGCTCTCCACCGCAACCATGATTAAGCTTGGCAAGGTCTATGGCAACCTCATGGTGGACGTCAAAGCCACAAATAACAAGCTTGTGGAAAGATGCATAAGAATAGTTATAGCTGCTACGGGAACCGATAGAGAGAATGCTCTTAACTGCCTTGAAAAATGTGGTTTTTCCGCTAAGACTGCTATAGTTATGATACTCTGCGCTGTGGATGCGGGCGAGGCTGAGAAGCTTCTAAGCTCTAATTACGGACGGATTTCTGATATACTGAGGAAAGAGTAAACATGAGAGTATTAAATGGAATAGACCACCTTGAAGATGCTCATAACCAGCTAAAAGGTAAGCGAATAGGGCTTATAACAAGCTTCTGCCGGTGTAACTGTAAACTTAGAGATGATACCTCTGTATTTAAGAGGCTTGGCTACCATATAGATACACTTCTTGCGCCGGAACACGGAATCTGGGGAAATATCCCTGCCGGTGAGATTGTAAGCGATGGCACAGACAGGCTTACCGGGCTGCCTATATCCAGTCTCTACAAGAAAGATAGGAAAAATCTTCCTAAAGAAGTAATAGAGAGGCTTGACATCATTGTCTCATGATATTCAGGATGTTCGGAAGCAGGTTTTACACCTATATTTCACTACTTAAAAATGTGATGAATGACTGTAAAAAAGCAGGCCTCCCCCTCCTCATATTGGACAGGGTGAATCCTCTATCAGGCAAGGTTGAAGGAAATATCCTTAAGGAGGAGTATTTTAGCTATGTAGGCTGTTTCTCCCTCCCACAAAAGATACGGACTGACTGTGGGCGAGGTTGCAAGGTTGTTTGACAGTGAAATAGGGCTTAAAGACAATCTCCATATCTTGGAGGTATTAAACTGGGACAGAAATATGCTCTTCCGGAAACCGGCCTTACCCTTCGATGCCTCCAAGCCCTGAATATACCAAACTTTGATACTACACTAGCTTATGTAGGGCTTTGCCTGCTTGAAGGAACCAATATCTCTGAAGGACGGGAACTACCCTGCCTTTCCTACATTTTTGGCTCTCCCTTCATAAAGGCAGAGGTGCTGGCAAAGGAATTAAACGGCCTGAAGCTCCCTTCAGTCATCTTTACTCCTGCATTTTTCACCCCTACATTTTCAAAATACAAAGGCGAGCTCTGTGAGGGAGTTTTGCTTCATATCACTGACTATCGTGGGTTTAGGGGCTGTAGAAACAGGCTTTAGGATACTATATACTATAAAGGCGGCTATACGGAGATGACTTTAAGCTCCTGCCAAAGGAAAAGGGAAACACTCACAGCTTCTTCACTTTGCTTACGGGAACTAAGCTTTTTACCAAAGAAAAACACAGATATAGAAGAACTGATGGAGATATTTAGGAAAGATAGTGAAACATTTTTAAGCACTTGTAAAGAGTATATTTTTATGATACAAGTGTGTGAAGTATACAAAAATTGAATGTGGCTTTCCCACGAGAGAATTATTATCTTTTAAAAGTCTATATATTACACAAGGAGGAACAATATGTCTGATATGCTTGTAAAGCTCTATGATTTACCTGATTCTGTGCCTATCTACAAGAGATGTAAGGACGCAGGGGTGGAAATAAGGAGGGCTATGACTCCTGACTTAAGACGGATAGTTAAATGGGTTAGTGAATATTCAAGCTGGCTATGCTGCAGGGGAATGTGAAAGCTGCTTTTGGGAAAAGCCCTGTCTCCTGCTTCATAGCAACAAGAGGCAGTGAAATAGTGGGCTATGCCTGCTACAACGCTACTGCTCAAGGACTCCTTCTGGCCCTACCCGTGTACTTGATAGCGAGCAGGAAAAGGCATAGGTGCCGCACTTCTTCTTAGGTCACTTGAGGTCTAAGGGAAGAGGGCTGGCTATGGCTATGCCATCATTGGCTCTGTAGGGCCTGTCGACTTTTATAAAAAGGTATGTGGGCAAACCTCAATAGAGGATTCAACCCAGGCATTTACAAGGATTTCTTAAGAGGCTAGTTAAATGGAAAAATACGATATTTAACATTAAAATGCAGATGAAACTAAATATGCCATCGGGCCAATGGAGTGGCACCAGCGTAGATGGTATAGACGCTGCCCTTGTGAGAATAAGCGTGCAGGCCTTGACACCAGGGTAAGCCTTGTAAGCTTTTATCACACTTCCCTTTAGCGAAGAAGTTAGAGCTCTATATCCTCTCCCTTGCGGACGGCAAACCTACCGAGATGGAAGAGGTCTGCAGGATGAATATGTTAATCGGCGAGCTTTAGTGCTGATGCCTGTGAGGAAGTCATCAAAAAGGCAGGAATAGATAAAAAAGATATAGCCTTTGTAGGAAGCCATGGCCAGACTGTGTGGCATGAACCTGTAAAGGTTGATTTTCTAGGTAAGCACTTCAATTCTACCTTACAGATAGGGGATTCCTCTCCTATAGCTGAAAGGCTTGATACTGTGGCTGTAAGCGACTTTAGGGTGAGGGATGTGGCTGCAGGCGGAACTGGTGCACCTCTTGTGCCTTTATACCGAATTTGTCCTCTATAGCGACAGTAAAAGGAATGTAGCCCTCCAAAATATAGGCGGAATCGGCAATATCACTATACTTAAAAAAGGCGGCGGCCTTGACGAGGTCTTGCCTTTGATACAGGCCCCGGAAATATGCTGATAGACGGCTGTATAAGTCGTATCACGAGCGGAGGGCTAAAAGTGATGATGAGGGAGGAAGGCTGGCAGAAAAAGGGCGAGCCCAACAAAGAATTGCTGGACTTCATTATAGAAAATGATGACTATATAAGGCAAACACCTCCTAAGAACAGTGGTCGTGAGAGATATGGCTCAAAGTTCTTGGATAGTATAATAAAAGAGGGCGAAAGACTTGGTGTGGCAAGTGAAGACCTGCTTTGCTACAATCACTGATTATACGGCTTTTTACCATATATTATTCTATAAAGAATCATTGCAAGCTGACTCTGAGAGGCTGATAGTAGGTGGAGGTGGCGCTAACAACCACACTCTGATGAGTTATATAAGAAAAATACCTCCTGACACCGAAGTTATAACCAATGAGGACTTGGGGCTTAGCGGGGATGCGAAAGAGGCTGCTGCCTTTTGCCCTCCTTGCAAAATGACTGCCTATACGGAAGATGTAACAATGCACCAAGGGCAACAGGAGCCATCCATCCTGTCAACATGGGTAAGATTACAAGATAGAAAGGGGCCCAGATTATCAGATACATAGTAGGAATAGACGGAGGAGCAGCAAGACAAACCTTGAGGTAAGGTTTTTGACAGCCTTGATTCTCCTCGTGATATACTTAACAAAGAAAAAGGAACTTTAAGACAGGTCCCTTAAATGTATATAGCCTCAGGCAGCCTAAAGGAAGCTGTTCTTAGCATGTTAAACTTTTTAAAAGGGCTTGAAGGCGGACTTAAGCCTTGCGAAATGATAGTAGTGGGAACAGCAGGTGCAAGCAACCCCTGAAATAGTAGAAAACATAAGAAAAAGCATTTAGTGGGAACGGTTATAAGTGAAAGCTTTGTCATAGTTGGAGATGATATAACAGCACTTAAGGGCGGTCTTTCCGGAAGAGCAGGCGCTGTACTGATATCTGGCACAGGCTCTATCTGTAACGGTATAGACCAGAAATGGGCACAGCCTTAGAAGTGGCGGCTGGGGCTATCTCATAGACGATGTCGGCTCAGGCTATGCCATTGGGCGTGATATACTTAGCCGGGTAGTTAGGGAAAATGACGGTAGAAGCGAGAAAAGCGTACTTACTGAACTTGTGTATGAAAGGCTTAATATATCATCGGTCCCTGAGCTTATTGCCTATGTATATTCTGAAAACACAGGTAAGAATGATATTGCCGCCCTTGCCCCCCTCATTGCAGAGGGAATGGCAAAGGGAGATGAGGCATCTATAGATATCTGCGACAAGGCAGTCTCTGAACTTTGCTCCTTAGCAGAGGCGGTTATAAAAGGCCTAGATAGTAAGAATCCGGAGCTTATGCTAAGCGGAAGCATACTAACTAAGCTCCCTCCCTGTGAGGGAGAGGTTCATAAAAGTTTTAAGTCAAGAAATGAAAATGTAAAGATTAGCGAGCCTGAGCATAGCGCAGAAACTGGAGCTGTACTCATTGGGGCTGAGATGATACTTCAAGAGGGCAACCTGTTAGAAAACAATAGCTAGTACTGAAAATTTTTGCAGCACCCTCCGCCTGGATTAAGCAGTATAATAGGCATCTGCAAGTCTGTAGTAGTGTGGTTCCTCAAATCGTTTTTATTCTAGATATTATTGGGAGAAATTTAATATAAAAATCGTTGTAAACCCAACTATATATAAGGGATTACAACGATTTTTATACACTTAAATCAAAACTTCCACCTAATTGAGCTTTCGCTCCACTACTTGATTTTTCGGCATTATCCACCTTAGAGTCTTCTCCCAAAGCCTCTATCTTCTGCATCTTCTGCCTTCTTAAGTTCTTTTTCCTTTTTTCTGCTTTTTCAAGCTCTTTCTATAAGAGATTTCTTGTGGTTTTTGATCTTTTGGAATTAGCCATCTATGGCCGCACTTTGCACTAATGTAGAGCTTCATAGTCGTATTCCATAAGGGCACTCTCGTCTTTTTGGCGAAACCTTATCTCCCTTGATATCCTTCTAAATATCTCTAAGACAGCTCCAAATCTCCTTGCTTCCTTGCCCTTTGCATCAGCCTCCTCTTTAGCTTCCTCTGCTGCCTTTTTCAATTCTTCTGCAGCTGCCGCAAGCTCTTCCTTCTTTATCCTTGCAGCCTCGGCTTTTTCATCTTCCTTAGTGCTGTCACCTTTCAGGAATAATTTATCTCTTCACTTTTTAGCGGTTTTTGGATTTATCCGACTTTCTATAGCTGTAGTTATTAATCAAATTTCCCTGTATCTTCATATCACACCTCCCATCACAACACATTGTCTTAATTCATATATCGGATTTGTGTAGATATTATTTAGGCTTTCATCATTTACTTCTTTATCAGCTCATACCATATTGACCTACTTCCACCATACTGCGCAATCAAACCATTATCTACCATTATTTTCAAAACACTGACCTGCAGTTGATTGGCTGGTTTCAAGTAGCTCCTGTGCCTTTTTCTTGTTATTATTTGGTGTTCATTCAAATAATTTAAGATTTTCTCCTCCCTTGAACTTAGGTATGAACTCTCCTGACTCTCTAACTACACCAATAACTTCTGGTTTGTTATTTTACATAATTCAAATTAGGAAGGGTAATTTAAATGCATTACTTGTTGTTTGTATCTGAGGTTGTACCGCTGAATCAGCATAGGCTTCCAGTATTTTTCTATGCCCGTACCATAGGCCCTCAATAAGCTGTAATCGATAGAATATATTAGCTAGATGTGGATTTCTGCAGACAGAAACACCCACCAACACGTCGTCAAGTTCCAAACCGAGATAAGCCCACCAACAGACACAAATTTATTCTGTCATCATAAATGCTTTATCAATGTAGCGGCTCTAAATGAGTAATCACGATGCACAAGCGTGTTCATAAGTTTCTGCGAAGAGCTACCTGCTAATCTCTGGCATCAATACGCAGGAGTTTATGGAAGGTTGAATGAGTCTTATTGTATAAGTCAATATAATTATAGACCTCATTCATTTGCTGCATAATAGAGGCAAAACTTCTTCTGTCCTTAAACACATTTTGCTAGTTCCCTCAAAAACTGCTGCCTTTATGGTGAATGGACATTGTTCAGACAGTAGCAAAAACCAAGATTGGTATACAGGCCATCAGATGAAATCATTTTTCAAAAAGTCTGTATCTGCGGCTGCCCAAATGCAACCTTTCGGATTTTAAACTCTTTTTGTGGTCTCAAAAGTTAGCATCTGATTTAGTGAACGCATATCCTCGAAAGCTATCACCATCTGTTTCTTTAATCATCTGCCTAATTGCAGCATCTGTAGCAGGAACAGAAGAATAACCCTGTCCTACATAAACCCTTCCGAACGAAGTCCTCTTTTGCAACATAATAAGGTCGATTTGTACCTCTCTGAACTTTCACAGCTACAATTGCTTTTTCCACTACAGTTAATTGTTTCATAATGAACAAACATAGTAATATCCGGCTTTACAGCATCGCGTAGCATGTTAGATATCTGCAAGGCACATTCATCAGCGTTTTCAACTCCCAGTACTGTTCCATCATCAGCAACGCCTATATAGACTGTTCCCCCATCACAGTTTGCAAAAGCGTTATTTCTTTTTGATGCTTTCCTGTACTATAGCTTTTAACTCAATAGATTCAGTTTCTCTAAACTCCATTCAACTCACCTCTTTTATATTCTACTCATATTCTAATCATTATAATCAATTTTGTCAACATTATGATTAGAATACAGGTAGAAAAAGGGAGCATAAAATTAGGGCTTATTTCAATCCCAGCTCTAAGCTTTTTATCTATTATATAACTCTATGTAAAAACAATGGTTCTATATTTACAGTCTTCAAAACTCCCTTCAAGCAATGTCTTTTCTTCCCTAAAATTCAGTCTCAGGAACTGCCGGAAAATAGGGTGTCAACATCCTCATACGCCCTGTCGTACCTGGTTAAAATAACTCTCATCCGCATATTTTTAGGCTCTCCTCATAGACCCGTCCCCCACACCTACGACGTATAGGTCTTTTATCAGGGAATTTTTGCTTTAGAATATCTCTAGCAGCTGTCGTAAGGCTCTCGAAGGTAATCACCCCATCATTTTTCATACTTGGTTTTGAACTATGATATTTACCCTGTCAGGCAGGGGCTTACAGCCAGTGATTCAAAGGTCTTTTCACCCATAAGGACAATGTGTCCTATGGTTAGTCGCTTAAAAGCTTTAGGTCTTCAGGATTTTGAAACAGGAGGTTCCCTGAGTTGCCAATGGCGAAGTTTTTGATCTACTGCTGCTATTAGTTTGGTTTTCATAGTTTTTCCTTTGTCTGTGTAATACTATGGAATATTTATACTACCTTATTACTAGCTATCCTACCCAGTTCTCTAATCTTAGCCCATCTATCCTCTCAAATTCTTTAATATTATTAGTGACAACAGTATAGCTAAGAGACCCGGGACAGCCCCTGCTATCATCATATCCAGTGGGCCCATAGTGCATGCCTTTTCTCTCTAATTCCGCACGTATCCTCTCCATACCCTTCTGCCGCACTGATATCAAAGGGCAATATTTCTATATCTGTAAGAACAATGTAAGAGCGATACGGTTTTGTCAACTGCTTTTACTCACTCCATGCATAAGCTCAGCGTAAGTTACTGAAGATATGCATATTTCACTTGGATTATGCTCTTCAGTCTTTCAATAACTTCTCTGGCTTATGCTTTATGGCATATATGCAAATGTTGGCATCAGCATATATCTCATAACTCTTCCTCTCCTCTATGAGCTCTCTGATCTGCCCTGCCTTCAGCCATATAATCTTCCGAAAACATATCAATGGCCTGCAATACAGACTCCCACTTATCTGACTTGGGAGAAAGCAAAACTATATTCCCGATTTTATTGATCGATACTTCATTGGCATCAAATCTATATTCCTTTGGCAGCCTAACTGCCTGACTTCCACCATTTTCAAATATTTTGGCTGTCATCATATCCATCAACCTCCCTTTTTATTAAATATATATTAAAGTATATACTAAAGTCAATGCTTATTTTTAACCAATAAGAAGCTTAACTCTCTATCCCATATCAGTTCTTATCGCTCACTTAATAATTAAATAAGTCAAGACTTTCATTTAAAATGTAAAAAGATGGTGAATTGCAAAAAGTAACTTCCACGCCTAAGTTTAAATTTTTATTTTAGCTACGGGCATGGAAGTTACTTTTTCAAACTAACTTTACTGCGAGGCAGCATTTTTTATATCTACTTCCCCATTTACATTAAATAGTGTATAATAATTATAGTTTGTTTTGATATTTGATTTAAGTTTTGATAAAAATATTGGTATATGAAGGAGAGTACAAAATGAGTTATCAGGAAATTGCTAAAGATATGATTGATAAATTACCGTCTGATAAGATGATTTATGTCATAAATATTTTTGGGAAAAATTTAGATGAAATGTATGGGATTAGTCTTTATCCAAATTATGAGCCAAATAAAGAAACCTTAGAAGCTATTGAAGTAGATAATATGATAAAAAGAAGGAGTAGGAGAGCATTTTGAAGGAGTACAACAGAATTTTTGAATGGAATTTTAGGGAGTAAGAGTATGCTAAAACTTAATGTATCTACTAAATTTCAAAACGAGATTATAAAGTATGTAATAAAAGAGGATATAATCTACAATTACTGCAGATAGTGATTGATATTTTTGCGAATACCTGAATCTCTTGATATAAAGACCATAAGCTAAGTGGGAACTATGAAGGATGTAGGGGAATGTCACATTTTACCGGATTGGCTCCTAATATATCGTATTAATGATGATGAGTTGTATCTTGTTCGTATCGGAACACATTCTGATTTGTTTGGGATATAATGATAGATTTTCAAGGTAAGTGTAAATCTTCTCCTCATTTTGGAAAAATAATGAGTTGATTCCAATCATAGAAATTAATGGACGATTTACTTTATCAACCTATGTTTCCTTTGTACAAGAGAAACTTTGCGAATGCTGTATTATTTTTCATTTTATACAAAAATTCCATTGGTGAGTTATAATAATTACAGTGGACTAAAAACAACTTCAAGACATCTGTTATAAAGACAATCATGGATTGTTTGTATATAATTCAGAATCTATTACGAAGCGTAGAGTTGGAGAGAATGGCCAGAATGTTTGGTATACTTATGTGAAAACTTTAAATGTTTCACAAATCAAAAAGTTGTCTAAAGGAGATTAGCTATGAATTTTAAGGTTGCAATAGTACGAAGCGCTCATACATAACCATATTAGTGAAAACGTATCGGATGTTATTCGTATGATGGAAGAAGCCTCAGTGAATGCAGCTGATATACTTTTATTGCCAGAATGTTATGTTACTGGATTTGGCTTTCCCGTTGTTTATGAGAAAATAGTATTGCAGAAGATGATTTAGCGATTGAAAAAGTATGTGATGCTGCAAAAATATAATATAGGTGTGGTTTTGACTTCTTTTACAAAAGGAAAAAGTCGACCACAGAATACAGCTTTTTGTAATAGGAAAATCCGGTGAAAAATTGATGAAATATTCCAAGGTTCACACTTGCGACTTTTGCTGACGAAAGAGAACTCGAACCAGGTACTGAATTTAAGGTCTGTGAGATTCGATGGGATTAAACTTGGAATTATGATTTGCTATGATCGTGAATATCCTGAAAGTGCAAGAATTTTTAATGTTAAAAGGAGCAGAGATTATTCTCGTTCCGAATGATTAGTGAAACAATGAAGCCTAGAATCCAGGCATTGTCTACGAGCCTATGAGAATATGGTTGGTATAGCGATGGCCAATCCGAATGGAGATAATAAGGGATGTTCCTGTGCATATAGTCCGATTTGTTGGGATCGAGAGGAATTAGCGTTGAGAATACGATTGTGTTAGCAGATGCTAGTGACCGAGGGGATATTCTATGCTGACTTTGATATAGACACAATCAAGATTACAGAAGTAAAGAAATGATGGGCAATACATTTTAGAAAAGTAGATTCCTATAGAGAATTACTGAATAAAAATATAAGCGAACCTTTTAGTATTCGAAACGGTCAAGATAGAGAAACAAATAACGAAAGTGCTACAAAACAGTCACACGATTTCGTGTGGCTGAAGAGATCTCTTCTTTTGTATCAATGATTATGCCTGCTTATATTGATAATATGTATATATAAATCTGTTCAAGGCATCAATACATTTAGAATCATAATACAAAGTCGAAACAAAGCTGAGAGCTTGGATTTATCGAGTTTTTCATTATAGGACTAATCTATATGATGCACTATAGCAACGGGGAAGAGACTATGAAGATAAGTCTGTAAATAAAAATCTTCTATGATAATAAAGGGTGGAAATCTTTAAGATAGGATTTTCACCCTTGTGTATATATAACAGTTAAAAAGTGTATGTCAATACAGGGTGGCTAAGCCACCCGTCTTTTACCACTGTATTCTATTCAGGCAGTCGTCCTTCATACATAATGCTTAACTCACCGTAGACCTGTGCCCAGTTTCGTATCGTGGTAGTCCATTTTTTAGTTGCTTCAAATGTGGCTAAATACAAGGCCTTAAGGAGGGCTGTATCGCTTGGAAATACGCTTCTCTGACGGTTAAGCTTACGGTATGTAGAATTAAGCGATTCTATAGCATTAGTTGTATAAATAACCTTTCTAACAACGGAAGAAAACTTGAAAATAGGAGAAATAACATCCCAGTTATCCTTCCAGCGTTTCATTGAGTTAGGATACTTTGGTGTCCATTTTTCAGTCACCTGTTCCAAAGCCACTAGAGCTTTCTTTTCATCAGAAGCCTGGTAAATGGTCTTCAAATCTGTCGCAAATGCTTTCCTGTCTTTATCAGGTACATATTTCAATGTATTACGAACCTGATGAACAATACATCTTTGATACTCTGTTTTTAGGAAAGGCTGCTCCAATGGCTTCCTTTATACCGGTAGACCATCAGCGCAGATTACAAGGATGTCCTTCTACTCCTCTGTTTTTAAGCTCATTTAGTACGGATAACCAGTATTTTTGAGCTTTCATTGTCACCTACCTGTATTGTAAGCACTTCTTTCTTTCCCTCAGTATTAATACCTAAGATGACATAGGCTGCAAGCTTCCTTATTACGCCGTTATCACGGACAGAATAGTGGATAGCATCAATATACAGGATTGGATAAACTTCATCTAATGGCCTGTTCTGCCAGTCTTCAATCTGAGGCAGGATTTTATCTGTTACATCTGAAATGAAGCCTTCAGACGTTTCAAAACCATATGTCCTCTATTGTCTCTGAAATCTGCCTTGTTGTCATTCCTTTTGCATACATGGATATGATTTTCTGGTCAATGTCTGAAATGTCTTTCTGACGCTTTTTAACAATCTGAGGCTCGAAAGTAGACTTGCGATCCTGAGGAACCTCAATTCCGACCTGCCCATAGCTGCTGTTAACCATCTTAGACTTATAGCCGTTTCTGTAGTCATCACTGTCATATCTCTCAGATTTGCCATATCCAAGATGTTCATCCATTTCTGCTTCCATCATCTCTTTGATGGTTCCACCTAACAGATCTTTTAAGTGCATCCTGAATGTCTTCAGCTGTTTAGGTATCATACTCTTGAAGTAGTTGCTGAATGATGTTTCTTTTACCTTCAGTCATTATAACCTTGTGTACCGGTTTCTTTTCTCTTTTTGCCATAATAAAAGGCCTCCTATGATTTATATTTTATCATAGAAGACCTATTGCTTAATAGCTATTTACAGAAAAAGCTTCACATACTCGCGGGAACATATACTAAAACACCGGGAAGCGTGCACTCGATGACCGTGTAAGATGTCACTGAGTCATCGGTATTTACACCTTCTATATCAACCGGAGTATATAGCTTTCCGGTAGAACTTGCAGCAAAGATAGCGGTAAAGACGGTCAGCCTATTTTTGGAGGATAACGAGGATAGTTTTGACATTGTAGAATGGGTATTGTTTGATGATAAGGCAGAAAGAGTTTCACATACTCCCTCCTTTGAACTTAAATAATCTCTCGGAATCTCTAAGCCAGTAAATATAAGGCTTTTTAGATTCCTTTTTATCAAAAATCCCCCACTTTTTGCCAAAACACTTGATAAATCCATCGAAAAATGGCGCTACGCGCCTATTTATAAGACATATTTTCGATTGGGCGATTTTCTATGTTACCTGTTAACTGCGAGCGAGTTATGCCGACTACCATACTAAGGTTGACTTCTGGTTATGCAGCATTCTTTATAATATCCTCTTCATTATAGGGCTATAGGCACATCACCCTGATAGTCCATCGGTGCCACAGGATACTTAGATGCATCCCATAGAATGGTTCTTTCTCATACTTTCATCGCCTTTTAAATAATAATCTCTATTGTTAAAATATTCATACTCAGGAGTATCTTCATAATGCCCTCTGTTCCAAAGTATTATCAAGATGATACCAGGTTCCGTCAACCTTTACCATATTCCAGCTATGAGCTCCACCTCGCGTCACCTACAATATAAAGGACTTCCAACCCTGCCTCTTTTGCAAGTCTATAGAACATATTAGCCTTAGAGTTACATACTCCGCCTCCTCGAAAAAGTAGTGCAAATGAGCTATAAACTGAATATTTTCCAAGTTTTCTTTTCCTAACTCATCTCCAAAAAGCTCTCCTCTATCTCCAAAAAGTATAGCGGTACGCCTCACCATAAAGTCATTAATCGCTCCTAACCTTTTTCTTCATCAGTCATCTCAGACCTTATGTTATCCGCCACCCACTTAGTTATACTTTTCTTCAAATACTCGATATCTTCTTTTGTAATCTCATATTTCTGAGAACTCGTCCATTTAAAATATCCTTTATAAAAGCTGCATAGAATTGGTGGCATTGTTTAAGTGATGAGCAATATCATTAAATTCAGTATGGCATATAATCTATCCCATACATCTTCATTTTTCATCTTCAAAATTAACAACATCGGAAGCAATATTCAAAGAAAATTCCTCTTCAGCATTTTCAGTTCTTTTGACAATCTCTTTTAGTAACTCATCTTTAGAGTGAATAATTGAGTAACTTTTGCTAAAATAGCGTCTGCCTGTCGCTTAGTTAGCTTGGTATCAGGTCGAATTCAAATACTCCAAACTTTTGGATATATGCGTGAAGACTGAGTAATCCATACCTTTTTCTGCTAAGTCGTTATACTTTGGCTCATCTTCCAAAGAGGTCTTAAAATCATTTTTTTAATTCTTTATAAATAGGCTTACTTACTTTTTAATATAAATTTCTTGTCAAGTGTATAAAGCTTATCTAAAAAAATACTTTTTACTTCTTCTCTACTATCGATTACAGGCTGCTTATCAACCTTCTTTATATTGCTTATAACTTTTCTTCAATTCTTTATTTGATAACTTATAAGTTAATTTAATTTTTAACGAAAAAGAGTTTTTCATTGTAGTTATCCTCATAGCTGTATTGCTTAATATTACTAAGTAATTCCGAAGCAATAAAGCTTCTGTTTTTCTTTCCCCAGAAGACTTTATCAAAGCTGTCAACATTAGAAATCACCTTTTTGTCAATCTGAAATCTGATTTCCTTAGCTCCTTTAATTAGATGTTCATCAAGACTCTTAACCAACTGTTTCTTTGAACTAATTTTTGACAACCTTTTTCTTCTGCCCCTTGCTTGCTACTATTCTTACATCCTTTCTAACACTTGCAAGAGCTTTTTCACCAGGTAAGGCGAGTGTTAAAAAGCATAGAAATAGAATCATATACATTATCTTTTGCTTCATTGTTGTTTTCATTTTTCATCCACCTCTCAATTTCATTTAATAAAGCGCCATGTATAATATATCGGATGATTTAGCTGTCTTGATTAGAGTTCTTTACCACAAAGCACCACTGCCTTCTCTAGTCCATCACAAATCCTATCACTCCCTTTATGCTTCGCTTCAACAGCCTTTAAAACTAAAATCATCACATAGGGATTACAATACTTTATCATTGGCTTTTTCTATCCTAGCCAAGAGACTCAAAGGTATTACTCCCCATATGTGACAAAATGTCCTGTGGTTAGTCTTTTGAATAGTTTCAGGTCTTCGGGGATTATAAATAGGATGAATTGAAAAAGTAAGTTCCACATCTTGGCCTCAATATTTATATCTAGGCTAAGAGTGGAACTTACTTTTTGACAGTGTGCCAGATTATGTGATTGTGGATGTGGGGCATAACCTCCTTGAAAATATACCACTTACCTATAGAGGTCCTCCAGCGTCAGCAGTGTAACCTCTCCCTGCATTTCTGCCTCCAACAGTGCCGGCGTAAAGCCCCTTTGAGAAAAATATAATAGTGGAAGATTCCGTTCTTGCGAAATACTGCTGCATATCTGCGCAGCAGTTCCAATTCCTCGATTCCAATCTTCTCATTCCGATATTTGCAGGAACCAATCAGATACTCGTTTCCATCTACCGGCACCCCTACAATGTCGATCTGTACCTCCTTACGGGTCTTGGAATCCGTTCCCCACCACTGTCCCACATTACTCAGCAGAATCGGTAGGTCTTTCGCATAGCGAAGCAAATATTTCCTGGCACATTTTTTCAAATACCAGTCCCATATAATCAGGGGTAAAAGCGTTTAACCGCCTGTTCATGAGATAAGACGCATCCGCCCGGCGCTGATGACAGACATATTCCGGTAACGAAACGATACCAAAAATCGGAAAAAGTTATCGTCAATGGCATAGATCGTTTTTCTTGCCGGGCTTCTCCGTAATCGGCGTTTCCTTTTTCAAAATTCCCTAAATCCAGCAATACCTTCAAGTACTTCGCACATACGCCGGATTCCAATCCGACCTTTGGTGGAAATCTCGTTGGAGCGGCTGGCTCCTGCGGCAATCGCTGAAATGACAGAGTTGTAGATGGCCGGCTCACGCAGTTCCTGCTTTAACAGATTTTCTGGCTCCTCAAACAAGTAACTGGAGGTGCTGAAACAGGTTCTCCAAAAAGTGCTTCGTCCAAATTGCTTTCCACATCCAGTTTATTGATATAGTGCGGAATGCCGCCAGTCACGCCATATAAAAAGTGCCTGGTCGGCAGCTTTCAGTTCAGGATGAAACTCGGTGATCTCCCGGTAGGTCAGTGCCTGAATCTTAAACTGCGCCGTGCGCCCGCCCATACAGAGGGCTTTCATACCCCAGCACCTGATATTCCATAAAGCTCATGGAGGAGCCGCACAGGATGAGATAAATCCGGCTGTCCTGCCAGCTATGATCAATGATATGCTGGAGCCTGGAGGAAATCGACTTTTCTGCTTTTCGCCAGATAGGGTATTCATCAATGACAAATACCAACCGTTTCTCCATCGCCATCTCAGTAATGGCCTCCAGTGCGTCCTCATAGCTCCGATAGGTAGGAGTACTGGTGCTGTCCGGTTCTGACAGGTATAAATCGCCTTGAGAGCGCTTCCAGATTTTCCTGGGAGGATGCGCTTTAGGGCAGAAAAATAGACGGTAGGTTTTCCTTTGCAAAAATTCGTTAATCAGGGCGGTTTTGCCTACGCGTCGCCTCCCATAAATGACAACACACTCAAACCGGCCCCTTTTTATAGCGGTTGTTCATGGTGCGGAGTTCTTCTTCCCTACAATAAAACATAGTGACTTCCTTACTTATGCAGATTACTGAGTTACAAGTTGGTGTATTACGAGTTTATTATATATATTATTACAGTTTGTCAACTAAAGAGCAGTGAACCTTTTTAACGTAAAAAAGATACTCTACAAGCAATTAACCTATAGAATATCTTTTGTTTTTATTCTCTTAATCGATTTACTTCTTCAACAACTCATAACGTATGGAACGGCTTCCCTAATTCCTAAAAACTCCCACACTGCCCTAGCTGCCCCTTCATTCATACCTTCCACAGCGCTAGTTCTGCCTCTGTTGCTTCTCTTAATGTCATCCAGAGATGCAAAAATGCTTCATTAGAGCCTTTCTTCTTACCTTGCCTATGCCCTTTTATGTCATCCAGTACGGAATGAACCTGATTCTTACCTCTTAACAGCTTGTGGTATTCTATCGCAAATCTATGGGTTTCATCCTGTATCCTTGTAATTAGCTTAAATAGCTCCCCGTGGGTATCTATAGGCTGCTCCACATTGTTATAATATATGCCTCTCGTTCTATGCCTGTCGTCTTTTACAAGACCTGCTACAGCTATATCTATACCCAGCTTTTCAAGTACATTTAGGCAAATATTTATCTGCCCCCTTCCACCATCCATAAGAATGAGGTCGGGGAAGTTTGAGAATTTGCCCTCCTTCCTACTTCCTGCCTTCTCAAGGATTTTAAGCTCTTCCTTTTCCTTTAAACCATGCTCAAATCTCCTGGTAAGCACTTCCTCCATAGAGGCATAGTCATTTGGCCCCACTACTCCCTTTATTTTGAACTTCCTATAGTCATTCTTCTTAGGCTTGCCGTCTTCAAAAACGACCATAGAGCCAACATTTTCATAGCCACTGGTGTTGGATATATCATAGGATTCTATCCTCTTTATATCATTTGAGATGCCAAGCAGCTCATGAAGCTCCTTTACTGCACCAAGAGTCCTTGCCTGCTCCCTCTTATTCCTCTCGCTATCCTGATTTAGCACCATAGCAGCATTCTTGTAAGCAAGCTCTGTAAGCCCTGCCTTTTCACCTCTTTTAGGCACCAGGATATTTACCTTCCCTCCTTTTGCGTTGCATCATTCTGACAAAAGCTCCTTCTCCTCCGGCTCATCCGCAAGCATAATGTCTTTTGGAATGAAAGGAGTTCCTGTGTAATACTGCTTTATAAAGTCCGTATAAATAGCTCCCTTTTCATCATCTCCTACCTCATCTAAGGAAAAATGTTCACGGCCTATAAGCCTGCCTCCCTTATGAAAAATACCTGCATTACGGCTTCTTTTCCCGGCCTTTGCAAGAGCCAGCACATCTCTGTCGTCAACATTTTCATTGGAGCTTTATCTTCTGCCTGTCGCTAAATCTCTTTACATGGTAAGCTATATCCCTGTAGCCTGCAGCTTCTTCAAACTCAAGCTTCTCAGAGGCTTCCATCATCTTGTCGGTAATCATTTTCAAGATAGGCTCATAATCCCCATTTAAGAACTTGATTACCTCGTCAATCCTCTTTCTATATTCATCGGGCTCCACATAGCCCTGACAGACTCCGTCACACCTGCCTATCTGATAGTTGAGGCAAGGCGCTCCTTTCCTATGTCTTTGGGCAGATTTCTCCCTACAGGTTCTTATCTTGTATATCTTGTGTATTAACTCCAAAGTCTCGCTGATATGGGCAGGGATATGGGCCAAAATACTTAGCCTTGTCCTTTCCCCTCTTTTCTGGTAAACATAACCCTTGGATACTCCTCATCCACCGTCACCTTGATATAAGGGTAGCTCTTGTCATCCTTCATCATGGTATTGTACTTAGGGCGGTGCTCCTTAATCAGGTTACACTCCAGCACCAGGGCTTCAAGCTCAGAATCAGTTATTATGTATTCAAAATGGTCTATGTTTTCAACCATCCTCTTTATCTTTGGAGAATGTCTGTTAATGCTCTGAAAATACTGGCGGACTCTGTTTTTAAGGCTTATCGCCTTGCCCACATAGATAATTTCATCCAGTTCATTGTGCATTATATAGACTCCCCGGCTTCCCAGGGCAGCTTCTTAAGTTCTTCCTCTATGTTAAACATCTGATACCTCTCTTCTTGAGGTTATTTTATATTTGTAGCTTTCTTTATCTATACCTCATAACACTATTCATTTTCTAACATTTCATTTAATCGATGGAGTAATACAGTTCAGGATCAGGTAGTGCACCTAGCACACCCTTTTTATATTTTTCTATGATATCAGTTGTATCTCTTATTCCATCCTCTGCTGTAAAATCTGCAAGCAGTATACATATACCCCTTCTTCATCCTTATGTACAGACCAATCTGCTCTTTGCGAAACATTCTTTTTACAATCCATTAGATTAATGTCATGAGACCGTAAATATCATCTGGGCACTCTCATTCAATTCATTATTAAACATTGCTACAATAGCCCTTGTAAGCTTAAAATGAATGCTGCTGTCCAGTTCATCTATAACTAAAATCTTACCTTGCTCAAGAGCTTCAATCACATAGCTCGCAAAGAGCAGCGATTTTCTTTGTTCCTGTAGAATCAAACAATAAACTTGGCACCCTGACTCCCTTGTATGTAGACACCAGTCTTATCTGATCCATTAAATTCTCAACGACATCAAGGACTTCCTCTTCAGGCTTATCGTTACTTCCTCAAATTCTGCCTCAATGTTGTCCATTTCTACGTACTCAAAGTTATCTAAATATAAATCTGCATTCTTTATAAAAAGCCACGATTTTTGTTTTTGTAGACTATTTTTTATTTTTCATTAATTCAATTGTGTGTTTCATAGGGATATTATTCATATTTACAACTTCAATTTTTGCCAATCCGATTAAATGAGATTTCATTTCAGCCATTTTCTCAAATTTACTCACATCAATTAGGTTGTATAATAAATTATTCTTTGAAATAACAGAAAAACATCCCTTGTAGAATTTTTCATCAATGCACTTATACTCACCGCTTAGGCTATCTAGCCAGCAAACTTCTTTTTCATTATCATATTCATCTTTTTTTAATCTCAGAGAACTTTTCATATATATATTCTTTGTTTTGTACATCATACTTAAAGTCGTATGCAAACTTTCTGCCTGTTGACATAAATGTCATCCCCAGTTCACATACGCTATTACCAGTAAATATATTGGGCATCAGTTCATTCTCTTCATCTAAAAAGTATGCCTCTAATGGCTCTAATACACTTTATAAGGCAGGTTTTACCTGCATTGTTAGATCCATATATCCCAACTGTTTTAAGTATGTTGAATTTATTTTCTTTATGAACATTTGAGCTAAACTTCTTGCTTCTCATCTCTGCCTTCATTGAAAAATGTAATTTCATCTCTGAAAGCATAACAGTTTCCTGCTCTTACCTCTATAATCATAGTGTCTCCTTCAAACAGGTTATTTGACTTCGATAAGAGTATTATACCATATTTTTATTTTTTATGCAATTATTTTCCATTAAAAATAAAAATATTGTTATTAATGATACAAATGTCAAATATGCTGCGACATCCCTGTTGATATATAAAATGCAATAACATGTTGTGCAAACTCAATCTCAATTACTGAAACTACTTCCACTTCCTATCCAAATGATTCCTTACTATCTCGCATTCAGTCAAAATGGCAGTACTTTGGCAGGTTTTCATTGATAGCTGTTAGCATAGCCTTAGCATCGGTCTCTTCATTGGTATATATAGCAGCACAAAAGCTTCTCATCCCTTTCAAATACCTTGCAGTTCTCAGCCTTAGTCACCTCTAATATAACAGCCTCAATCTCCTCCAGGGTAGATGTTTTCTCGCATTCTTCCCTATGATGACCCTCTTTTTCCTTCCTGTAAAGAACAGCTTATTTCCTCTTAGATACCCCATATCCCCGTTCTAAAGTATCCGTCTTCAGTAAAAACTTCCTGTAATAGTCCTCTCTCCCATAATAACCAATGAAAATATTCTCACCTTTTACAAGATTTCACCTACTCTGTCTTCATCAGCCTCATCTATTCTTACATCTTGATTTTCAAGTACCGTCCCCACAGAGCCAGCCTCCTGTTCCCCGGATATTCCATGCTGATAAGAGATGCTGTTTCAGAAAGACCGTAGGGCATTTAACAGAGTAATTCCTCCTCTGCCATCATTTTCACGAAGATGAGGCTCTAGAATCGCACCACCGCAAAAATACAATTCTTGCCCTGCCTCCTAGTAAGGTCTTATGAAATCCCCTTTTTCCCTTTTTGCAAGGTTAATTTTCTCGAGGAAGATTGGTACTGTGCTAAGTATGGTAGGCTTCACTTCAAGAAGTTCCTCCACTATTTTATTCTTATCACTGCAAAGATAAATCTTCATACCTGTATATAGGGAATAAATGAAATTGCAAAAGTCCTCCGTAGGTATTGCTAAGCGGCAGGTAGAGTAGAGTCCTCCTTTGTCATCAACGCCCTTTTAAAGAGATTTTTCCAGGTTCACAAACATATTTTTTCTGAGAGAGCATAACCGCCTTGGGTACCCCTGTAGTTCCCGAAGAAAATACGATTCGTGAGCAAGTTTCATCATTCACCAGATAAGGAGCAGGCCTGCTTTTCTTCTCATTTTCGAAGTTTTGTAAATGAAATAGCTTTATTTCCCCATTCACGGTGTCAAAAATCCAGAAGACCTCCTCTTTTGATGAATCATAGAGTATGGCATCCACATCCACCGTTTTCATTATGTGTAAAAGCTCTTTCTTAGTCCACTGAGCCGCAAACATCACAGAACAGCCAACAAAAGGCCATTACAGCTACATCTGCCACCATAAAAAGCGTAGGAATTTGCACCCAAAAGATGGCTAATCTCTTCCCCGTCAATCCCTCTTCCTTAAGATAGGAGGCTGCTCTTAGCACATCCTCATAGAAATCTCCATAGGTGTGAGTACAGTTGCCCTCCACTTTTCAAAAATATATTGATGTTCCTTCCATTTCTCGTGGTTTTTAGCCAGTATCTCAGCAACTTTATTTCCCATTGTCTTTTCCTTATATCTTCTCTTCTTGTCTTTAATTTTCGCTTTTTACTTTTATTTATTATTTTTGCTTTATATCTCGGCTTTTTATCTTGGCTTTTTATCTCGACTTTTTATCTCGGCTTTTTATCTTGGCTTTTTATCTTGGCTTTTTATCTCGGCTTTTTATCTCAGCTTTTTATCTTGGCTTTTTATCTCGGCTTTGCCTTTCTTTATTTATTTCTATAATATCTTTTTCAACCATTAGTTTCAGCTTATTATAGTTGATTTTACTATGATGCTTAGCATCGCATGGGATTTTAGATAGAAAGGTAATGACCGTATCTTCCCTATGTCCCATTCTTTTACAAGACTTCTAAGCCCTTCTTCCTCGCATTTTCCTTCGACAAAGATGAAAGTTCTTCCCTCGTGATAGAAAGATTGCTGACTTTTTATACCTGAAAACTTTCTTATGGCCTCCTGTTCCAAGTTATTTGAGAAAATATCTCCCTTTTCCTCTTACAAATACATCTTTTTCTACCCAAGTAGAATAGTTTTTCCATCCACTATCCTTCCCAAATCTCCTGTTTTATGCCAGTACAGCCCATTTTCATCCACTACTCCACGCTTGTTTTCAGGGTTTAGATAGGCTGTAAGCACCACATCGGAGTGTACCAATATTTCATTGTTCTTATCAGTCTTGATACATACTCCCGAAACCGCCTCCCCAAGCACAGTCTGCCCCTTTTTCGAGGTTATTTATATATTCATCCAAATCGGTCTTACATATAAGGTTACATTCAGTTGCGCCGTAGATGTAGGTTATCTTTGCATTTTTGAAATTTATTTCTGATTAACTCTGCCTCATAGAGGTTTAGTACAGCACCGCCGATATATACCTCCTCCAACTCCTGAAAGAGAATCTCCAGTCTCCATACAAAAATCCGGAGTGGTTATAACCACCTGCGCAGGCAGTTTTGCAGGCGGTTATCCCTATTAAACAGCCTTAATATTTTTGGCTTTTTGTAGGCATTATTATCCCACTGTAACCATTTAAAATATTTACAAAATGGTACATAAATGAGGTATTGAAGGCTACTGTTTCTTCACTTCTCGCATTTATATTGCGCCTTACAAGGTCTAGCTGGCGGTAGAAGGTCATCGTGGCTTCGCAAAAATTATCTTAGGTCTTCCCATAGAACCCGTAGTCATCGTAAGCACTGCTGCCTCATCACCTGCCACCTCCCTGTTGCCAGGTCTTTCCTGCATTTTATTACCCTTCTCATACCCATTTTCGGCAATTATCTTCTCTATAAGGATCACATCCTTAATCCTTCTAAGCTCACCAAATACAAGCCTCACAAGCTTTGTCCTGCCCGAGACCGCTATGTAGTCAGCCTGTATTCCTCTAAAGTCCGGCGTATTAGCCTCTTCCCAGCCCAGATATCAATTATCATAATGGAAATCCCAAGCCTGAGACAAGCAAGCACAAAGACCAAAAAGCTCGTAGGAAGGGGCTACAAAAAGTACTACCCTTTCCCCCTTCTTCATCCCTTTTTGCCATAAGAGACATAAGCCCTGTCAACATCAGCACCTAGCTTGTTAAAAGCTTATCTTCTTCATCTCCCTGCCCCTTCATATCTATAAAGGCAGTTCTCTCCCCATACTTCTTACAAGCATCATCAAAACAATCTACTATCCTGCTCATATCACTCCTGCTTCTTATACACCGAAAAAAATCCCTGTAAAAATACGATTGGTTCACCCTAAAAGCGACTTACTCTCCTCTTTCAAAAGGGTAAACTCCTTCTTTGGTAAATATCTTCTGTTTTGCATATTCAAACAGCAATCCTTGCACCGTCCCCCTTATTCTCTTAAGTTTCTCTATATTTTTAGAAATCTTCCTCGCTCATATATTCAAAAATATCCGAGAGATTGAAAAATCAAGCTTCTCACTTTCAGGGGATGTCCAAAAACGAGCCATCTGTATGAGCTTAATCCTGAGACAGTCTTTCCTGATAATTGGTAGATTCTCTTTCTTCAAATAAAGCGGCAAAGCAGTTTTTGGTGAAGTTGCCCCTCAGTATATAGCTTAGATACGGATTGTCAAAGTTTGTGCTATTAAATATGCCATACTCAAAGCGTTTTTGATGTCTCCACTACATCCCTCTTATCCGCCACATACTCATAAAACTCTTATCCCTGCCAAGGCTGCCCATCACCTTTATCCCCAAAAGAACACACGAAATATCGTACGAAACCTAAGGTTATCTATGTATCTTTTTATAATAAAAATCTCTGCTCCTTTAGTAAAGATAGAAGCAAAACAGTCGGAGTCTTGCTTCTCTGCAAAATAAAGGGCAGACCGAACTTTCTAAATATCTGAAAATATCTCTCGAACTTTCCAATATGGATGATTCCCTTTACAATCAGCTCTCTTCTCTGATTAAAGTAGTTAAAGCTCTCTTCGTCCATATATTCCTTTAGAGATGTCTTTAGTCTGTCTGTACTCTCCTTAAGCCCAAAGAAGGCCAAAAATCTCGCCATAGTTTAGTCTCTCTATCACAGCCATCTTAAGCTTCATCAGGTAAGCTGGGTTTTATTGATATCAAAGGCATAGATTTTCCTTAGGATTAGACAGTAAGAGTGCAAAGGTGTTGTCCCCTCCGCTGGCTACAGAAACCCTGTTTCTCCCTCTTTTTATATCTAAGGCCTTTTAAGAGAATATTACTATCACTCCCAGCAATTTGAGTAACGTATAAATGAAAATTTATCCCTTGTCTTCATCCCTCTCATCTATCCTTTCCACCGTTCCTTCACACCGTCCACACGAACCATCATCCCATCCTTTATTGTCTCAGTCAGCCCTCTAATGCCTACTACAAGCGGGATTCCCATTTCTCTTGCTATGACGGCAGAATGAGAAAGCACACTTCCACGCTCTATGATAATCGCTTTTGCCATAGGGAAAAGCATGGTCCAGCAGGTCAGTCCTCTTTGCCATAAGGATGAGGCCTTCCACATCTGCATCCTGTGGGTTTTCTACATATTTCACCCTTCCTGTGACAGCCTTTCCACCGCCTGCAACTCCCTTTAATACACATCTTCTAAGGACTTTGTTTCCTGCCTCGAGAATATAGGAATCATATTTTCAGCCCTTACTTCACCGTAAAAATACATTCTTTCAAATATTTCTTTATCCCTGTTGTCCTCAAATTCCTTTTTCTTTTCTCTATTTTTCTCTAAGTAAAGATATTTGAGAACATTCTCCTCTGCTATCCTAAAAACTCATCCTTGGTAAGAAAGAAGATATCCAGAAATGAGCAATAACTCCGGCTTCTTCCAGATTATGCCCGATGCGGAGAAATATCATCCTCACAATATCATAAATATAAGTCCTGTAAAGCCTCAGGTATTCCCTGTTTCTTACAAAGTACTTCGTTATCTTCACAAGCTTTTTAAGAAAGAATCTCTTAGGAAATGATACCTGCCTGTAAAAGCTCTTCTTCATCTATCTTATAAGGCTTATACACAGATGGCTTTTTCCTCCATTTCCAGGTAGTTTTTAAGCTGTCTTAAAGAGAAAGTCAGGATTTTCTTTAAGGGTAATACTTTCAAGCTTTAATTCATCCATTACCCTCGCTCCGAAGCGCAAAATATAGTCTCTTAAATGAGCTGAAAACTCAGTATCATCACTTAGATATGACTTAAGCTTTTCCTCAGACTTTGTGCGGAACGCTTTAGCTAACTCCTCATTTTTCCCATATCTCATCTACAAGCTGAAGAAGGGCAAGGCTTTGCTTCACGCTTTCCACATTTCCCTGCTTGCTTAGAATCTTCCCAAGAAGCCCCTCTGCATCTTCTACCCCTTCTTTTTTAAGGACTTCATTCACCTTTCCCATAAAGACCATGGCACCCATGTCATTTACTATAGGTGTAGTAAAATCATTCAAAATGGAGGCCTCTATATCCTTATATACCTTAACCAGACTTTTTGTTGTCAAATCCTTCAAAGTCATTATTTCTATAATCCTTTGTCACCGCTTCAAACTTATTGGAAAATGCAGTAGTTGCCCTCTTCCATGTTAATAAGTTTTTTTGATAAAAATAAAAATAAATCTTAAACAGACGAAGCTTAGCCTCTCCCTTAGTTTCCTTAAGCTCCACCTTTACTCCCATCATGTTTTCCATATAGCGTTTGTTCTTGTTGTAGCCGGGGTAAAAGCGCCGTCATCTTATACCAGCCGTTCAGACGGTAGTATATCTTATTTTTCGTAAAAACTATCATATTTTCAAGGTCATATGCAATGCTATCCACTGCCTCTTTATCAATGAAAAAGTTACCCAGTGTCTGGCGGTAAATCTTCTCATAGACCTCCCTTGCAAAGCTAAATGTGAGCGGTGTAGTAACTCCTGAGTAGCTTTCTATGATGTTGGAATTATCAAGAATTGTTCTTTCTTTATTCTTTTCAATATGGCTGACATTTTGTAATAAGGCGGTTTTGCAAGAGATAAATAATTCCGTCCTTAACGGAGAATTCGATATCTCGCCCCCGTTTTTTTGCATCAATATCCTCTACCCTTAGCCCAAGGCTCACGAGCTCCTGTAAGATATTCTCAGAGAGCGGCATAGCCTCATCCACTTCCACTCTGTTGCCAAAACGGTCATAGACTGCATCAAAGCTGTTCTTTTCTCCAGATACCAAGGCCTCACCAAGTCCTGTAACCACACTGATTAGGACTTCATCAGGATTGTTGGTAAGAGGATTGCTGGTAAACATCACTCCCGAGTATCGGCCTCCACCATTTTCTGCAAGATGACAGCCATCCCAATATTTTCATCTATTAGCCCATTTTCTTTCCTATATCTCATCGCCCTTTCCGAAAAAAACAGGAGAGATAGCATTGTTTAACTGCTGTGAAAATCTCTCTCCCTGCCTCACGTTCAGATAAGATTCCATCATACCAGCGAACGAAAATCTCTCCCCGTCCTCATCCGTGGCACTTGAGCGCACAGCAAGGAGGCAGTCTCCTCCAATATACTCCTTGACCTTTGATGTAATCTCCTCTTTCAAGCTTTTATCAAACTCTCTACCACTTATAATAGAGCAGATTTCCTCTCTGTTTTTCTCTTTAAGTAACGACCTAAAATGCTCCTCTCATCGCCCAAAAACTCTAAAAATTTCCCCTGTCAAAACTAAAAAGATTGGAACATTAAAGCCTGCCTCATCAAAGCTTCACAAGTTCAAGCGCTTTTTCCCCCAAGTTCTGCAGGCTTCCTTTTTGATTTCCTATTTCAAAAATCATCTTTTCTCCTCTTTTTGCGCTAAACCATACGGAAAAAGCATATCAAAGCAGCTAAAAATACTCCCTCTTTTTATGCCTGATTCCTCCACAGATACAACAAAAGTAAATATAGTAAATCCCACTAACAGGGGCAATTGGCGCTGGTATAAAAGGCGAGGAGCTTCTTTAATGATGATTAGAAAAATAATTCCACGCTACATAGCCCGCCAATGCCAAAAACACAAGAGATTGAGCACCATAAACAGCAGGGCAGTTAAAATTATAAGTATTCTAAGCGCTTTCTTGCTTAGCTGCATTTTTCCCTGTCTTCGCATCCTTTTCATAGTCCGCACTGTCATCCATAAAACGGATAAAAACAGCTCAGTAAAGAAAAAGATAGTCTAAGTTCTTTTATTTCACCCGTAAAACTCACGAAAACGAGGGCCAATATAAAGGGATGCAAAGCTGTATATAAACAACCTCTTCTTATACAAAAAGTATCTTATTACTTCCATTTACTCACCACTTTGTTGTAGATTTCTGCCTTTATCCTTGTAGGAATCTCACTTTTACCTATGTAGTTAAACAGCTCCTTCATCTCTTCCTTTTGGCTTTTCGTGTGAGATTCACCGGCAAGTATCTTCTTAGCCTCATCCCTTGTAAGCTTGCCGCTCTCTCACTAAACTGATTTCAGGCAGAATATGAGGTCTTCCCTCAGCGCACTGGTATATGTAGCTTCGTGGCAGGGTGAATCCTGCAATCATAGTGGTTATACTGCTCTCCAACCAGCCAGAAGTGTTCTTCCTTAAAAATGATACGATTTCCTTTTCATCATAAGGATGAGTATAAAAAGTAGAGCTAAAAACTCCCTGAAGTCATCTCCCTTAACATCCTGAAACAGGGACCTTATTCACCCTCATCCCTTAGGTTCTTATCAAGCTTTTCATCTATTTTTCCCAGAAGCTCCGTATACAGGCTTTGTAAGTCCAGTTCTTTTTACAGAGGAGAGTCCCGCCCCGACAAGTTCTGAAAAAACGTCCTCATCATGGGCACGAAACATCTGCTCAGGGCTTCTGCCGTGGACTATCATTCACTGCATCTATCCTTGAAGCCAGATTTATCTATGGATGCGTAGCCTATATAAGAACAGGCAACACGGGGCACCAGCCATTTCTTTATGGAATAGGCATAGAAGCTCTTTAATAGGCTCCTATCAAAGTCTATATATTCATCATTTCCCACAAACTCTTTTACAAGTCTGTCTATGTTCTTCTTCGCTTCTTCTGAAAGAAAACCGTTGTTCATAGTAAATGCTTTAACTTTATGCAGATTGTAGCGGTGAGTCAATTCATATAGGACAAATACACTGTCCTTCCCGCCCGATATCCCCACAGCGGCATCGTATGCGTGTTTCCCCCTAACGAGGTCAATTCTTTCTTTAAAAAGTGATTTTAGCCTGTTATAATCTGTAAGCCTGTCCCTGTCACGAAGGTAGGCTTCACAAGATTACATAGTCCCTCTTTGTTAAATCTAATGTTCCTTACAGTCTCGTCATTTAGGCAAAGTGTGCATCTTTGTCTCATTATAGCTCCTTTACATATACAGCATAGCGCTTTTTCATTGTTTTTCCACATCCTCATAAACCGCCTGAAGGTCTCCTTTTGCTCGCACTGAAAATGATAAAGCATAGTGTCATAACCTTTATTTTTGACCAACTCACTCCCTAGGTAAAGTAGGGCTAGATAAATCTTTTGTTTTTGATACTCCTTTTTTACCGCACTTGTCTTTGATATAAAGTCTTTTCCATAGCGGTTTTCATAGCCAAATACATAACCTATGGCTTCTTTTCCCATGAAGGCAATAATCAAAGAGATATCTATTTCCTTTACCCACGAAAGATAAAGCTTTTCAAGAGACTTCAAAAGGGATATCCGAGTACAATAGAGCATCTGAGAAGGCATTTTTGATATCTCATACACCTCTTTCACATAGACAAAAAGCCTCTTCTTTCTCGACTGTAATAAAACTGTATCCCTCTTCCTTTTTCACTATAAACCTGCTTACCTACCTCATTTAGCGGATTATTTATTGCGATTTCAGCGCTCCTGTGGGTATAGAGCTCCCCTGTAGCCAAGCTCCTTTATGTATTCAGGGTAAAATGGCGGGTTGGTGCAGTCCGGAAAGAGTTTCATATCAAACCTACTTATAGCCCAGCGATAGCTCATCCAAGTACAGTAATTAAGCGGTCCGACAAGGCTAGAATATCCATCTCCTTAGCCTTATCTTCCATCCTGGAAAATATCTCTTTCCACTCTTCTTTGTCTTCTCCAAGTTCTGCAAAGCCAAACATAGCCTTGTAGTCTCTCATATTTTCATTTATTATCAAATATGCAGAGGAGTCCCCTACCTCAAATTTTTCATAGTAGTCTGCAAGCTGTAAAATGCCTTTTTCTATGTTCATCATCATTTTCTCCAATTATTTCAGTTAATTTTCTATTCCCTCTGATATTCCTCTTCACTCATTCTTATATTCAAAGCAGAAGACTGTTTTTCTCAATAATAAGCCATATTTTCGCGTTAACATAATCTTCCTTTCAAGGCTATTTTCTAAAATACATTTTAAATGCAGGCAAGGAGAATGTCAAACATCCTGCAAATACCCTCGATTTTCTAAGGCTATATATCATAATGTTGCGCCTTTATTGTTAAATTTTATAAATTAATCGACTTATTGCATACTAATATAAATATATGACATTTATTGTGTATAATTATAAATGATTGCTTGCTATTGACAAGTAATTGTATACACATTTATAATATTTCGCAGTTGACCTATTTACAAAATTAACAACGGAGGCGGTATATGAGAATAGGGTTTTATTGTTTGTGGGGTATGGGAAGTACGCACTATAAATGTCTGAAACTTCTGTCCGAATCTCATCCAATTGAGGTAACTGCCCTGGCAGATGCCAGGAGGAATGTCTGGATAAAGGCCGCAAAATTCTGGCCAAATGCAAAAGATATTCAGACGGGCTTGATCTTATCAGGGACGAAGATGTTGAAACTGTTTTTATATGCGTGCCAAGTTACCTGCATACAGATATGGCTTTGGCTGCAATGAAAAACATGAATATCTTCCTTGAGAAGCCTGCTTGCTTGAAGCGTGAAGAGTGTGAGCTTCTGCTTAAGCAACATAAGGTCACACCTGTAAAGGTGATGGTCGGACAGGTAGTTCGTTCTATGCCTGAATATCTGTTTCTGAAAGATGTATATGAAAAGAAAAACTATGGAAATCTTAGAAGCATTGTTATGCAAAAGAATAAGCGGGGGATGTAAAGTGGGGATTTGAGGATTGGTTTCATGAGTAGAAAACCGCTCAGGTTCAGTCATCCTTGATCTACATATACATGATCTTGACTTTCTGCGTTATATGCTTGGTGAGCCGGATTATGCAGATGTACATACTACGAAGTTTGATTCAGGTATGATAAATCAGGTGATAACAAATTATAAGTTTGGAAATATAGCTGCCATGGCAGAGGGGTATGCACAGCGCTACTAAGATGCCATTTGAAGCTAAATCTGCAGAGCTGATTTTTGATAATGCTACCATCAAAGATTTAACAGTACCGCTACTGATAAAAATTACAATTTATACTGCTTCAGGCGATAAAAATTATACAGAGCTTGACACCAAAGAGATGGACAATCCTGATAGTGGCATAAATGTAACCGATTTGGGTGCGTATTATCTCGAAGATGAGTATTTCATAGACTGTGTGCTAAATGAAAAAGAAAATACCAGAGCTACTCTTCACGACGGCATTAAATCTGTACTTGCTGCCATAAGCGAGCTTTGAGAAAGCTAAAGCAAACGGCTGAAACAGGCTAGACCTGCTAATATATATGCACCTATCAGCGTAATACCATTTACATCAATGGTATTCAAATCCACAGCATTTGTGAGTTATAAATAATCGTATTGGCTCACGTGCACACTATTATTTTTCGTAGCCGGGATACGGCAGAAAGAGAGCAACATGGAAAAATCACTTGCTCTATTCTTAACGTTTTGGGGTTATAGCTACTTCGCTTAGCGGATGTGGAAAGCAACTCTAATACAAACACCGCTTCCAAATCAGCATCAACAGCGAGTAGCACTGCCAAAACAAGCAGATGCTTCAAAAGACTAAAGCAAGACTTCTACTGCGGCAGCAATGGAGAAAAGTAGTTCTCAAAGTGTTTGATGCCCATGCTTATGGTTTGGATGAGTACGCAAAAATGGTAAAAAGCATTTGAGGCATCTCATCCGGGTGTGAAGATTGATGTTCAGCATTCTTCAAATGATTATACCGCAACTTTGCAGTCAAGAATCAACTCAGAGATGCTCCTGATGTATTTGATGCAGGCGGGTACTAACGCCAGAAACTATTACGATTATGCCTATGATTGGACTAACGATTACCGATATTACATCCAAATTCAGACCGGACGCTCTTGCTCTTGGAACTGTAGACGGTAAGGTTATGTCTTTGCCTGGACCCTACGAGAAATATGGGACTTCTTTATAATGTAGATGCCTTTGAAAAGGCAGGAATAAAAACCCTTCCTACAACTATGGATGAGCTAGAAGATGCATCTTAAAGAAAGCTAAAAGCAGCCGGAATTACTCCTTTTGGTTTTAGCTGCTAAAGAAACCTGGGTACTGTCACGAGGCAGCTACACACTTTATGCTGGATAAGTCTCTTAATTCCACAGGGACAGTAGAGGCTGTAAAGTCCGGCAAATTAAAATTTACAGACATGTCTACATTGGAAAAATCTGTTTAGATTTCTTTAGATTTGCATATGGTCCTGATAAACCTCTTAGGTGAGACTGGGAAACATCAGAGAATCTCATTGCGAACGGTAAAGTTGCTATAATTCACTATGGGCGACTGGTGCCAGCCAACTCTTGATAAATTCAATAAAGATGCAAGGATTGCATTTTACCGGTTCCAGTAGGTTCAGGTGAAAAAGATACTACTCTTCTTTCAACCTGTAACTGGACTTATATTGTAAATAAGGACTCAAACACCTTGATCTTGCCAAAGAATATCTTGAGTATATTCTTACATCCGATGTAGGGACAGAGTTGGATGTTGACGGCATAGGAGCTGTTCCAGGAGTTAAAACCGACAAGGAAATAAAAGGAAAACTTGCTAATGATGCTGCGAGGTATATAGCTGAAAAAAAGACAAATGGATGGATACATACCATAGCTCCTAGCAATTATTATGACAATGTTGGACCTGCCCTTCAGTCATATATGTTAGGCGAAACAACTGCTGAAGCAGCTACCGAAACTATTCAGGAGTTCTGGACATCAGGCAACTAATTAAATACAGTAATGAAAAAGGCTCTCTATCTGGGTTGTTCTCTGAAAAAGAGCCTTTATTCCTAATAGACAGAACGCCGTACAGGTAAGACAGTTTCAGCGAGGTAAGAGGGATGAGTAAACGACTTAAAGAGTTTTCTATATTTGCGCTATTTGTATTTCCTGCGCTCATATTTGTATTATTTGCCACAGATATCCCTTTTCTAATGAATCTCTACTATTCCTTTTTCAAGTGGAATGGAATAGGCAAAAGCATGACCTTTGTTGGATTGGATAATTTTATTCACATATTCACTAAAAGGCGGTCTTTTCTGGAAGGTGCTTTATTTACACTTAGGTTTGCCGTATTTTATGTGATTATAGTTAATGTTATTTCTCTGACTATTGCTTTGTTTTTATCAAAAATCAAAGATTTCGAAGTGTAGGGCGGGCATTTTACTATATTCCTATATCATAAACAACTGCTATAAAGCTTTGATATGGAAAGTTTATTTTTGGTCCCGGGGTTTGAAGCACTTTATTCCATTACAGGCTGGGAATTCTTTTAATTGGAGCTGGGTAGGGCACCCCTAAGCTTGCCTTCTATGTTGTGGTAATGATGACTGTATGGCAGAAATATTGGTTTTTACATAGTGAAAACTATATTGCAGGCATAATTTCAGTTCCTACAGAGCTTTCAGAGGCAGCTAGAATAGACGGTGCAAACAAAGTTCAGAACTTCTTTAAAATAACTACTCCCTTTAATTATGCCTTCGATATCAATATGCCTCACTGACCTCTCTTACTTTTTCATTCAAATTGTTTGATGTGGTTATGGTATTTACAAAGGGTGGTCCTGCAAATTCTACAGTCACAGTAGCCTATGACATATACAAGGAAGCCTTTTCAAGTAATAATTACGGCCTTGCAACCGCTAAAGTCTCTTGTATTTGTTGCATTTGTACTACTTATAACATCAGCTCAGCTTATAATAACCAAAGCGTAGGGAGGTGGAGGTATAATGAGATCAAAATAGAATCCGATTTTCTACCATTGTAGTATTATTATTATCTTTTGGCTTATGCCGCTGATTCTTATTTTTCAACTCCTTTAAGTCATATAATGATATGATGCAGCACTTCCTTGCATCTTCTAAGAACTTCGGACTTGATATGTATATTGAAACCTGGGTAAAATTTGATTTTTCCGAAACTTATTGGAAATACCGTAATTTATTCCGTAAGTACAGTATTGTTATCGTACTTATGGCTCAATAGCTGCTTATAAGTTAGCTAGGGTTAAAGGTAAGTTTAGTGTTGTTGTTTTCTCTCATTATATTGCCAATGATGATACCATTTCAGTCCTATATGATAAGCCTTACAAAGTTTGTGTCTAATGTGGGCCTTATAGGAACACGCCAAGGGACAGATTGTTGTAAGTACAGGTTTGTGTATGCCACTAGCTGTTTATATGATTCACGGTTTTTATTAAAAATGTACCTGTTGATTTGGAAGAAAGCGCTCATATTGATGGGGCAGGCTCGGTAAGAACTTATTTTTGCCATCATACTGCCACTTCTAAAGCCTATTTAGCAACTGTTATTGTTCTTGATGCACTGCAACCTGGAATGATATTATAGTCAATCTGTTTATCGCAGGCAGTAATACAGATGCAATAAACATCCAAAACGCCCTTTATATGAAGTTTTCGACTACCAATTCAGACTGGGAACACGCACTTCAGGCATTGTTATGTCCATTATTCCAAGCCTTATTTTCTTCATATTTATGCAAGAAAAATATAGTTGCAGGAGTCACCGCAGGTCAGTTAAAGGATAATATGAGATAGAGGTAGTTAATGACATTCTAAGTATATTTTTGTAGTTCAAACATTTTAAGAAAGGATATACAAACATGAGAATAGGTGTATTGGTACGAATGGATCGTGAGAAAAGATATAGATACACAATTTGCTGAAGTAAAAAGAAATGGGGATGGAAAGCTGTCAGCTTGTATGCTGGGACGGAGGACTAATGACGGATGATAATGCTGATAAGATAACCGTAGCACAAACTATGACATTGATATTACTGCATTCTTTGGTGTGGTTGGCCAGGTCCCTAAAATATGGGACTTTCTACGGTGGTCAGGAAACTCTTGGTCTTGTTCCTGTCACCTACCGTTTTGAGAGAATTCAGACTCTGATTGAAGGCTCTGATTTTGCAGCTAAATTACAGCATTACAGATTTTGTTACCCATGTTGGCTTTATTCCTGAAAATCCTTATGACAGCAATTACTTTGGAATAGTACATGCGGTTAAGACAGTTGCCGATCACTGCGCAGTAAACGGTCAAAACTTCTTATTTGAAACCGGGCAGAAACACCTGTAACACTTCTTAGAATCATACAGGATATAGGCACCACAAATCTCGGGAATAAACTTGAGATCCCCGCAAATCTCATATTGTACGGAAAAGGCCAATCCGTGGATGCTTTAGATGTAATAGGAAAATATGTAATGGGCATCCATGGTAAAGGACGGATTGTATCCTACAGACGGACATTCTCTTGGTAATGAAGTGGCTCTTGGTCAAGGTAAAGGTAAAGCTTCCTCTTTTTATTGAAAGGCTTAAGGAAATCGGCTACAATGGAGACATCACCATAGAAAGAAATCACCGGAGATGAGCAAAAAGAGACATATTAGAAGCGAAGAAAATTCTTGAGCAACTGATATAGAAAATAAGTATTCAAAACATAAGTTTAACGAAATTTGTGTATGGGAGAATTATGAATAAAAAAAGTTAAAGGTGCTATCATCGGCTGTGGCCGTATATCTGTCTGCTATGCCGATTCGTTGTTGAAACTTAAAGACAAAGGCAGAACTATGTTATGCTGTAGATATTGACCTTGCAAAAAGCAGAGCGATTTGCTGAACCTTTTTGGATGTAACTATACTGATAAACTTGAAGATATATTTGAAAAAGGTATTGATATTGCACATCTGTGTCTGCCGATATAACTTACATGCTCCTATCGCAATAAGTTTAATGGAAGAGGTATCCATGTGCTCACTGAAAAGCCTATAGCTCTTACTTTGCAGGAAGCTGACAAAATGATTAAAAGCCGCTTCTAAAAATAATGTGAAGCTTGGATGTATATTCCAAACACGCTATAATGATAGTGTCCAGAGCTGAAAACAAATGTAGAACGACGTGAATTTGGCAAGGTTACAGCTGCAAGATCATATCTGTCTTGGTATCGTCCTGATGAATATTATAAAAGGGTAGCAACTGGAGGGGACTTGGGAACATGGAGGGCGGAGGTACTCTATAGACCAAGCTATTCATAGTATAGACAGGGTACGCTACATACTTGGAAGCGACGTCAAGTGGATAGAAGGCTCTATCCATAACCATTATCATCCTAAGCTGAATGTAGAGGATACTGCTGAGGCGGCTATTTGCTTCGAAAATGGCTGTATCTTACAATCTATACGCCTGCAGTACTATGGCTTTTGATTCACCTATCAACATCGAATTTTGTGGTGAGAAAAGGGACGGTTCGGTCTCATACAGGATGTAGAAGCTACCTGGTTGTGTAATGAATATACTGAATATGGGAAATTAGTAAAGGAAATGCAGTAGGGAAGAATTACTGGGCACAACCCATATTATGCAAATAGAAGGTTCTACGATGCCGTACGTGATGATAAAGACATAACTGTAGATGGACTTGAGGGAAGAAAAACCTCTTGAGATGATTAAAGGTACTTTATCTATCATCCATGCGCACGAGCGTATTACATTACCTCGAGGATATCAAAATTACAAAGTTCAAATACTAAATTCGGGCTGTCAAATTATTTATAGTTTGACAGCCTTTGTCGTCATCCAGATGGTATTTACGTGCTTGTTAATAAATCTGACTTTTCTGTAACCATCTGTCTTTCCTCTCACATACTATTATCTTCAAAGTTACTTATGGTCAGCGGTTTATAAGTAACATTTACTTCGCGTTTATTAAAATTTGAGGTCACAGTTTGTGACCTCAATAACTAATTATGTTGAAATTTCAACCTTTAACCGCACTGCCATTGTACTCTTTAATATCATTTTAGAGCAGAATATAAATAACATTAAAAATTGGTATCACTGATAATGTAACTCCCAAATATGTGCTTAGTCTGTCTTATGCACTCCCTGCATCGTTGTGCCGGCTAGGTAAAATAAATTTGTTCTGAGAGCAACAAAATGAGTATAGCTGAACGTGTGAGTTCCAACAACTTACAAAGGTGAAAAGTGCCTGGTAGCTTAGCTCCGGAATAATTACCGGGAATAATTCTATTAAAAATCATAATTCGTTACATCCATCCATACGTGCGCTTTCAAGTAACTCATTAGGAACATAAGCATCTATATGCTGTCGAGATCCAATAAACCATTACAGGGGTGTGCAAAGCTTGGCATAAGTAAAGCAATATAATTATCTGGCGGTTTTAATTTCATTCATTTCTTGGGAAGTAACCAATTATTCCAAGCTGTCCAGTAACATCATTGTAGCTAGAAACAATCCAAAACAAAAACTTTGTTACCTCGAAATCTGTGTTGGCAAAACCATAAGCAGTTAACGCAATATAAGTTGATATCTATCATCGTATACACCACAGATAAAATACGCTGTTCTAAGTCCTCTCCATATATTCACATTATCCTGTAAACGGCGGTAATTATCTGTATCAAATGCCGAACCTGGAAATATCTGAAATGAGAGTTGATAAAGCCGCATTATCTGGGTGCATCCAATAATCATATTGTAAAAATGGTATGATACTTATTACTGCCAACAAAATTAAAATTATATGAGTCAATATTCTATATATCTTTGCACGATTCTCTGTTCATTACTACCGCTCCTTTTTGCCTGCAGTGTGTGTCCATGAAAGGCGGTGAAAATATTATAATTATAGCGGGCAATCCATGTGAAATTGCTGCACCATAGCCATAATCTAAATTACGTAAAATGCGTTATTAGCCATATACATTACCGTGTATAGCAGAGATGACTACTCACGCAGTTGCGCCACCAAAAAGTATATGGTATGTCAAAGATTTAGAAGTCCTCCTATAATTGATGTTTACAAAGTGCAAAATGTCATTCTTGGAAGGCCTCATCAAAGAGGCAGCTACAATCTTAAAGAAAACCTGCACCTTGGATGCGCCATCCACTTCTGCTGCTTCAAATAGTTCACACGATATTCCACGAATTCCGGCGGTAAAATTATGGTATAATAGCCAAAATACTGCCAAGACCTTTGCACTCTAAGCAACAATCAGCTGCGATAACAGCAGTTCCTTTCAAGTTAATAGGCTCTTTAATCAGATTTATCGCTCTCAGAATACTGAGTTGATACTACCTGCTTTCCAGTCAAATAATAAGCTGAATAAAACTGCCCTAAAAGATACGGCTGGCACCAGATTAGGAAAATAAAAGCACAGTTTTTGATTGCTTCCCCCTAAGCCTGGTTAAGTAAAAATGCAGAGCAGGTCCAAAACCATCTGCCGGAAAGCTATATTTCTAACAACGCCATAAATATTGTATTCCCAATAGCTTTAATAAACATTACATCCTGAATAAGTCGCTGATAGTTTGCACGTCCAACAGAATTCAGGTGTGTTGAATCCATCCGACACGCATAAACTCAACTTAAATATGCCTGCTGAATTGGAGACTGATGTAAATGCCAGTACGATGATATGGTGCAATATATATCGCACCATTCTTATTTATCTTGCTTTTGATTTTCACTGTGGATTCTGACACTACGTCTTCCTCCTTTTTAGCAGAGCTGCTTGGGAGCTATTCTCCCGAAAGGATGCTCCCTCAAGCAGCTCTTCTTATTTAGTTCAATCTGTATTAATCAATGTTAATCTCAGTTTAAATATTTTTCATTTCACTCTTTAAATCCCTTAACAGCTTCTTCCAGGCGTGGCCTGACCTGTTACCAATCAAGTCCCATCTGAGCACCTGCGCTTATCCATCTGCCTGGCGGTCATATTTAGTCGTGGATCGCCTTTACATTTCGCTGTTTCATAGAAATCAGAGAAGTGCTGCTGGTCACCTGTAACGACATCAGTGTGTGTCCTGCTTTAGTCACCTTTTTCAATTGCAGGAATGTAGCCAGGAAATCACCCCACTCTTCTGCAAGTCCATTCACAAAAGGTAATCTTCATTTTGAAGTCGTCGTCTTAATCCAAGCCCAAAGCTGCATCTTTGTTTTTGAGCTGAGATATCGCCATACCAAGTACCACCATTCTGATGATAGGGGTAGGAGCCTGCATATATCCCCATCATGTTAGCAGCTCCATTTTCATCTGCAGAATTCCAGGTTTGTGCATGCAGTTTAACCCCCACGTTGGCAAACAGGTAAGAATAAACATCTCTTTGCATACGTTCCTGAAGTCCAGCCCGCTGACCACATGTCTGCTTCAGCATCAACTTTATTTTAACTACCGTCTGCATCATTTTTGAACGTTTTCAGCATATAATCATCACTGATAATATGATCCATTTTGTATCATCAACCCAAGGCTGGCCCTTATATGATGCATAAAACTGTAATACAGACTCGACATCATCTAAAAGTGCAACCTTTCCTCCTGATTTCTCATACACCTTTTACCCTTCTACAATTTTGCTCAGTCGGACAACATCTTATACTAAGCTCTTTCCGGATCATCTGTTTCCAAGATATGCGTTTGCATTGCTTTCTTATGCAAAACCCTCCAGGTGTTGATTGCCAAGAGAGTCCTTTGATATTACCGTTTTTATCCTAGAGGCTCATCAACATACGGAATCATCTAGAAATTTCCTCTGCCCCATATTGTTCTTGGCTCAAATTCTCAAGAATATCCGTGTCTTTATAAACTCCAAGGTGCTGAAAATTTCAAATGTTGCTCGTCAGGTGCATTAGTGCGGTTTCTAAAAGCATTCTGTAACGAGTCCTGCTACTCCTTAGAAGGCACGACAGTTACATTTACCTTTACCCACAGGAACAATTTGTGGATTCTTTAACATAAAATTCATCTCGTCCTGACTTAGAATTGGTCCATACATCAATGAGGCCTTTCGTTTTTGAAACATCCTGCGTAGTGCTTTTGAGCATCATCTGTTTTGGTGGATACTTTTGCCCTCCACTTCACTCCACATCCGGTAAATACAGTTGTTGCCGCCATATTACCATTGCTAAAAGCCTAGCAACTCTTCTCTTCATTTTTACACTCCTCCTTTGTAAAAAGTAATAATTATCATTATATTCTAGAAGTTACAAACAACGCAGTACAGATAAAATCATCTTCAGCTAAATTATAATTTTATACACAAGCCTTTGGCTGAATTTCACTGATAAAACTATCTATATTGTTAGTTTGTATTATACCACTAGCTTAACCATCTTTGTCAATTTTAACTTTAAATCTTGAATTATAACCGTCGATAATGTATATATTTTTGCTTAACAACATTGAGACAGACCAAGGTTTTATATGAGCCTGATTGGTATATATGCAGTCGGAGGGTTTGCCATATGACCTTGCATACGCCTACAACAGCAATGCCAGAACTGAAATTATCGAAAAGTGATATCCACATTAGTGCGGGAGAAACTCTGTCTGGGGCAGATATCGCTAAAGATTCAACCTAAAACAAAAGCAACTATTTCAGGCATTATAGAAAGGCTCGTAGATGATAACCTTATTAAAGAGGTTGGCTTTGGCTATAGCAAGCCATGACAGCGGCAGAAAACCTATTTTCCATTACCTGATAAACCAGATGCAGGTCTTCTATTTGGTTTTGAGTTCCAATACAATAAAATATGATTTATGGCGACTTATCTGAGACAGGTGAGTTAATTACAAAGACCAAAACAGATGTTGATGTAAATAAAGACAATATTGTGGAGCTTAATACAGGATACAATTACCGATTTCCTTTCAAATCCAGTTTAAAGGTTGTCAGGTTTTTGGTATTGGGATAGCTGTACATCGAATAGTTGAGGAGTAATAAGGTTGTGCACCATATTACGATATTTACGAAATGAGACATGAGAGCGATTGAGAGTCGCTTGGAGATACCTGTGATTATTACGTAAAGCAAATCTATGTGCTATGTGACGTCTCCAGCAAATATGCGTGTACAAGTGAATTCGCTCTATCAATATAAGCCAGCGGTATTGGCTCTGGTATGTGTCCTTGACTATCATTTGCATAAAGAGCCTTGCTTGGAGATGCCAGAAGTAGGGCGCTTCTGACACTTATACCCTAACGGTGAAAATGTAGATGTGGAAAAAGTGGTTGTTTTGAACAATGTTGCTCTAAACAGGCTCTCATAAAAGAGTCACGCCTTATTAAGCTGGTAAAAGAGCCTGCTTTCTACTGCTAAACAGGATTATCTAAACCGTGACATTAATGTAAAGGGAGCTTGATTTGAAAACTATAAAAATAACCTAGTGTATCGGGCTTGGGAGATATAGTGTGTATTTTCCTGAGATTCTCATTTCAAAATCAGATGTTTTATAGAATTCCCGGATATGTTGAAGATGTTAAGAATAGCCTAAAACAGTATAATAAAAACGTTTCTAGGGTTTCATTAACTAAGTGGAAGGAATGCTCCACCTTGTTTGGTGCGAGTAATTCTATAGTATTGCAAAATTATTTCGATGTCCTGCTAACTCATCATACCGACAGCCTAATCAAACCTCGATTATAATCTCCCTTAGCTGCATCTCCCAGTTTGCCAAGGGCTTGAATAGCAGAGCGGTCAGTGCACACTACCGTCATTTTATTCTGACTGATGAGCAGATAACAATCAGGAGTTTCAGTCTCTCATTCCTTACAAACTCTACGAATTTGCTTGTAGCCGGTATCAGGCTCCTCGTAGCCTCCGGGCGCAACAGGATAATACATGTCGAGTTATAGCTTAGGTCAAAATGATTTGCCACCTCAACTTTTGGCTCAATCCCGTCTGTCGGGTTTTAGCTTAGACTATATATCATCCAGGCCGTATGCCACAGGAGAGCAAAACCGCCCTAATAAGTCGGTCTATTTGCGGGCGAATCTTCTAAGTGCAACCATTCTCATTTGTTTTCCTTTCCTCTGTTAGTAAATGTGTGATTCAAAATATGTGTGAGTATCTCTGCAATTTAGCTTAAGCATCATTTATAAATCAGACTAAAATATTGTCATCTGTTTATATAAAAGATTTGAGACCACTACTATATATAGATTACTATAAATTAAGACTTCATTTCCCTTACTAAAATCTGCCGAGCTTGATATAATCCGATTTTTGCCTTATAATAAGTGAGATTGCTTAAACAGAAATAATGCCTAATATAGCCGATTGAGAGAGGTACAGGCTGAGAATAAACTTATTCCATTTCACTGTTGTTTATTGCTACTTGTATTTTAGAGCTATTTTGCATAGTTAAATATGCTGATGTTTACTATTTCCCACTCTGTGTCAGGCTTACACTCCATTAGCTCGGCTTATCTTCTTTTGACGAAATAGATAATGTTGTTACTACATGCACTTATAAAGGACAACATCTAAACCTGATGAAGAGACTATCGCAAGGAGGAGAGAGCTTCTAAGATTGCTAAAGTACTACGTGCTTGAAAAGAAGAATCCTCAATCTCTTGGATGAGAGGAATTCTTTACTCCTGAGAGAAAAGCTATGGAGAATCCGCGCACTCTTGAGGCGAAATAGTACATCTGCATAAGGCATCTATCAAATACGGGAGAGATAATACAAATCATTTTATCCAGAGGTTGTTGCTGAGTCGTCTTCCTCCCTGACTATGAAGACATTCTCGCTTCAAAGCAGTGATGAACTCATTCTTCGTGTTAAAGAGAATAACCCAGTGCACCACCATTTGTCGCGCAGGCACCTGTTGAGACGAGGTTAATTGTAGAAGAAGTGCCTGTAAGGAGCCTGTAATGACAGATGCAGAAACAGTAGTTGAGCCCTGTAATTGAAACCGGTACTGAAACCGAGGATGTGCCTGAGGTTTGTCGATACTTTAACGGCTGAGACAACACACAGGAGCTTGGTGCCACGAAAGTCAGAGCCTGAATTTGCTTCTGAGCAGCGAGCCTGAACCTGTGGCTGGAGCCAGTGCTGTTCCCTGAACCTGGGCCCTGCTCCTGCACCTGTTGATACCGACCTAATAATAAGCCCTGAGCCCTGATGGAAATCGCTTGCTCTTATCGCCGCTGCTAAAGCTCCAGTCTGAACCTGAAATCGAGGCCGCTCCTGAGCCTACCCCTACAGCCCCGATTGACGGTGACGCAAATAAGCCTATGAGCCCTGAGGGACATCGCTGCTCTTATCGCTGCTGCTGAAGCTCGGTCTGAACCTGAAATCGAAGCCACTCCTGAGCCTGCCTGGCTCCGGTTGACAGCGATCCTAACAAACCTATGAGTCCTGGGATATCATAACGCTCTTATAGCTGCTACTGAAGCTCAGTCTGAACCTGAAATCGAGGCTGCTCCTGGACCTGCCCTTACAGCTCCGATTGACAGCTTGATCCTAACAAAGCCTATGGGCCCTGGGAGACATCGCTGCTCTTATTGCTGCCACTGAAGCTCAGTCTGAACCTGGGGTGAGATAAAGGTCAACCCTTGAGCCTGTTGCTCGGGTTGAGCAGCTTGATCTAACAAGCCTATGAGCCCTGATGAAATGAGGCTGTGCGGCTGCTGAATCAGGGGCTGCTGTTGATATAGAGCCTACTCCTGAGCCTGCCACTCCTGCGGTGAGATGACCCTGATAAGCAGATGAGTCGAAGATCGTCAACTTTTATTTGCCTCATCTAACCTTGAACTTGAGCCTGGCCAAGTAGCTTGCCAAGCCTAGGAACTGCGATTGAAGCCCTTTCAAAGCATGGAGACTTCTCCTGCTACCGGACGATCCTAATGTCGCCAATGAGGTCCTGATGATATCGCAGCCTTGGTTGCATCCCTAGGACAATAAATGGAGATAAAATGAGGATATATATAGTGACCTTGAATGGAATCAAGGGACACCCCTCAGGGAAGGAGCCAACAGGGCTCTTCCTTTTGAGTAATTGAGATGGTGCTGTGAAGCTGGACGCGAATTTTAACATTATCGACTCCTTTTCACAGAATAATAATAAAACCGTTGTATATCCTGTTCTGTTTAAGTATACACGTGAGATTATTTCGCTTGCTGGAGAGAGGCTCTCAATGGGAACTGATTTTGCAACTGCCTGTAAAGAATTTTGGGTGGTTGTAGAAAAGGGGAGACCGAAATTACTACTACCTGGGGAACCCTTGATTTACTTGAGTTCCAGAGAAATATGGCGTATTACAGCTATAACGGGTTCCCAGACCTTTACTGTACTATTTAATGTGCAATACCTGTTTAATATTTATTGGAAAATATGACGAGAGTGCAATTTCGCTGGAAAATGCAATAAGGCACGCTCAGATTAAGAGAAGATAAGGCCCTTTCACGGTGCCATTTTCCGATGCACAATACACTGCTGAAATCCTTCAGATTATCAGTGATTGCTCGCATCGTGTCCTGTCCGTCAGTTGATACCTATAAGTTCCCTCTTAATAAAAAGCAAGAGGTGAGACATCGTCTATCCTGACCACAGACTGAGTGTCATACATGGCCTAGCGATCTCAGGAGGACTTAAAAAGGGAAGCTGATAGAGGCCTTACTGCTGCCATATCTGTGTGGTAACCGTCTGCGTCAGCTTGTTCCACTCAGGTATTCTCCCAATTCAAGAACTACTATTATGTTGGAGAGTGCAAGTATCATAAGCTATATGAAAGGCAAAAGACTCATTAAAAATCTGATGACCATCATTGTCGCAGTGTCAACTCTTGGGTCTCTTTCTAAAGAACAGGCAACAACCATAGATTAATAACTACAAAGGTAGAAAAAGAATAATCCATAAAACATATTTAATAAATTTCATACAAATCGGGTGAGGAAGGTAGATAATCGTTTTATCTACCTCACTCAGTTCTATATTCTCCTATTTCCAATATAGGCAGTTCAATTGTAAATAGAAGTGAACTCTCCCGGATTGCTGGCCACTTCTATATCTCTCCTACACTTTCAATTATATTTTGACTATGGAAAGGCCTAGTCCCCAGAGAATTTTTATTAGATGTTCTGCTGATTTATCCACCTTATATAACGGGATAAAAATCTTTGCTTATATCACTCCTTACCTATTCATTCCATTATCCTTAAATTCTGTTTTACTATATCATCAAAAGCATCTTACATTGATTTCAATTTGCAAGATTGTTTTATTGTTATACTTTCCAGCGTTTGCAAAAATGTTCTCAATTATAGTCTCTAATTCTCTGTAACTTAAATTTAATCTAATTTCTTTAGTAATACTGTTATTATAGTAGAAATATACCTGACGAGCAGCTTAATTGAGTTCATTAAATCATAAACAATTTTGTCCAAAAGCCTCTTTTAATACAATACTTTCCTTAAAAATCGTGCTTATTTTTGTTATACACACTATAATAAGGTAAGTTTCTGTTCATCCAGTGCCTTATCTTGTCGTTTATTGACTTCTATATACTCGCTCTGCTTTTCTTTTGTATTCACCAATCCCATCGCTTGTTCCATCAATAATAGCGAGTTGGATTACGAGATAGAAAGTGAATAAGTCGTGTGTTATAGATGCAATTAATCATCCCTCTCTTCTTTTTCCTCTGTATTTCCTTTTCTCTCTATACTCTTTAAATTGAAGTAATCATTTGATTGATTAAGAATTTTCAGCAAGAACACCAATCATCTTCTCTATTCACTTCAATATATGTATCATAGTTTCCTTCACTCACTTGTTTAACACTTTCTACAAGTACATGAATAGGTTTAATGATAACCCTATACCCATGTACTAGGAAAATAAATAGGATAATAAAAATAGGTACCCCAATTAATAAGCCCTTAACGCTTGTCGACAATATTACTATTAGGCTCTTTTCGGAAGTATGCCCGTTATAATAATACTGCTATTATAATTATTAAATCGATAATACAAATGTTGTTAAATTCTTCTTTATTGATTTAGTTTTCAAATTTATAACCTACTCCCATACTGTTAAAAATGTGTTTTGCAGGTTGCTGGATTTCCTCTATGACGAGCAGTCTGTTTATAGATTACAGTAACAGTGTCAAAGATCCGCCATAGCTGTCAAGTCCCCATACTCTCTCTATATAGTGTTCCTCAGTAAATACTTGTTTTGGATTCTTTGCTAAAAATAATAAAAGTTCAAATTCCTTTTGCTTAAATCCATATTTACGTTATCTTTTCTACTTTATATTCTTGATGATATTCTTATCTTCCATCTATCGCTTCCGTTGTTCTTATTAAACTTCCTGGCTTCTGCGTATCAGGGCATTAACCCTTGCAACCAATTCTTTTGGGTCTAAAAGGTTTTCGTCGATAATCATCAGCTCCTAAATTAAGTCCCTGACTTTATCAAATTCGTCTGTTTTTGGCTGATAAAATCAATATTAGTAGTATGATGTCATCTAACATTTTACATATTTCATAATATCATTCATCCCAGAGCAGCATTAAATCAAGTATATAAGTATTGAAGGTCTGTACTTATTACCTCCTATTGCCTTGTCTCCTTCAGTACATTCTCTCATCAAATAGCTCATTTTGGATAAATCCTTTACCACATTTTGAAAACGAGCTCATCCTCTACAATCAAAATCCTGTTGTTTTACCTCCTCATTTAATATTTCCATCATCCAAAAGCAAAAATATTAACTATAACCAAAGCACAATTGCGATTATCAATGATATCAAGAAATATAAATTGCAGGTTCAAGCGAACCACCACCTATTATCATAAATGATGGCAATTTGTAAATGTATTATTTTATCAGAAATATATACCTTGTTTGTCTGGACTTGTATACTAATAATATAATACAAAAATCAATACCGCTACTAGGTGAACTTTTCTCTCTCGATGAGGATATAAATACCATAAGAATGCCAAATGATATAAGAGGATAATAATAGAGCAATGTCACTGTAACCACAGTATTGCTTCTATCCATGGTTGCACTCCCTTAGCCAGTACATTTTGTCCGTCTAAAACTAATGTTGTCCCTGTTTTAATGATAACTTACCCACAATATAGGACGAACCAGTCATATCATCTAGTAATATTATCCATATAATGAGACTTGTATCTTGGCTTTTATCAGTTTTCTTTCCCCATTTACCATGATAGGAAGCTTTAGAATCCCCTTCTCCTTATTCTGGAAGGCCACTAAGTCTGTTGCCAAAAAGCCTCGTAAAAGCACCAATAACAAACCGTCTCCGGCACTGCCAGCTCAAAGGAAAAGATGCTGAGTTAATATCAGTATTTATTAATGGAACAGCTGTAGTATTTGGTGCTAAAATAATAATAAAGAATAGATAATAGTGTTTATCTTCTGTTTATAAAACTCAAAATCTCAAGTATCCTGCCATACTGTCATCTCCCATCTAATAAATGTAATATCCTGTTTTCAAGATATGTATTATTGTTTTATTACTACCAGCATAAGACTTATGATTTCAACAGGTAGCTCAATCCTGTGCTTTCACTCTTAGTCAGACTGTCTATCATAGTAAATTTCATTTCCTATTTCTGTGTTAAAAGAAATATCAAACCTGTTATAGAAACTAAGTTCTGCACTAACTGCATTTTTAAATCATGTTTCTAAAAGCATAGTAAATAATCCATACACGAAAGATGGTGAGGATTGTCATTCCATATAGTAGTAAGTGTACTACTTATATCCGTCAGTATATTTACTTGAACTAGCGGTAAGCCTGTCATCATTTTACTGATGAGACAAATGCAAATATATACACATTAAGATAAATGCTAATGTTTCTATTGCTAAAAATATAATGAAAGCTTAGTTGTGAGATTAAGTTCTCTTAATCCTTGAAGAGCTCCTCTTATAGGCTTAGCTTCCAATGTTCCGTCTACCAAATCTTTTGTCATCAGAAAACCGGCAAATATCGGTATATTAAACATTAAAATTTGTATATAAATTTTCTACTGACTGGAAATGTATATAAAAGCTTATCGGTTTTCAGTCACATAGTTTTGGATCATACCTGTAATGATATTTAGCCATATTAATAATGCACCTGATAATAAAAATCCGGGTATAAACATGAGACTTAGATTTTCTTATTTTCATCGCCACCAAATTTATCATCACCTACTTTTCTTAAAAATGAGCTCTTCAGTTTTTCTACCTTGTTATCGTTTGATACTTGCACGTACTTCGCCACTCTATACATAGTTTTCCTGGATGAAAATCCCTATTCTGTGCCTCTCTTCCATTTCATCAAGAAAGAAGATGAGAGGTAGATAATAATGTTTTGTCACATCTGCTAAAAGATACTATAAGATTATTTATTTCTTTCATTCCATATGGATCAAAGGCCATTTTGAAGGTTCATCTGAAAATAATCAGCTTGGGGTCACCAAGAAGTGCATTAGCTATTTCCAGTCTCTGTTTCATTCCCATAGAATATTCTTTGAACTTGTCTCTTCCTCATCTTTGGTCCAACCAAGCCAGCACGTTTTTGAATGTCTGGATCCACTAACACCGGCGTAATTTTGCCATTAATTCCTAAATTTTCATATCCACTCATATTTTCCCTTAATTTGGGGCTTCAACCATAGCACCTATATTTTTATAGCCTCATTTTTACGTTTTATAGTTTCCACGTGATGATTATATCACCCGAATCAGCCTTGATAGTGAAGTTATCATTCTTATGGTTGTGGTTTTACCCTCACCATTGGCGCCAAGAAAGCCATAAATATCCCCTTTGTAGACGGTCATATTCAAATTGTTAATAATCTTCCTTTTCCTGTAGGACTTATTCAGCTTTGTATCTCCAAGCATAATATCGAACATATCAATACCTCCTGTGTTTTAATAAATGAATTATAGGAGATAAAGATAACAAAACTATAAAAGAAATATCATAAATTAATCAAATTATAAGATTTTAAAGAGAGAAATCGGCTTACTCATTTCAAGCCGGTTTCTTTTATTTCATCACCTGTTTTATGTTTTCTGTATTTCTCTCTTGCACATATGTGAGGTCTCCTGTAAAATGAACAGATGCTACATAAAGCACCATATTGATGAGAAATGAGCATACTATCATAGCTATTGCCATTACCTTTGACTTCTTATTGCCCGTGTCCATCTGCACATTGTTATCTACCATCTCGGGCTTATTAAAAGAATAAGCCTTAGCGCTTGTATATATAAGCTCTGCATTTCCTATGCACTTGCAAGCGTCATACATATATTCAATGCCACCGATACAGTTAGCTCCTACTGAGATACCGCTTATATCATCTTCCTTAACCTGTGTAGTAACCCCGTTTATATCACATTTCTTTGGCACAGCCAATGTGGCAGCTCCCTGACACCGTAAACTGCGCTGTGCAGGATCATTTTCAAGCACACTCGAATATACCTGACCACCGCTCTCATTTAACCTAAGAGAAATCTTATCCGCCTGTAACATCCTGAAACGCTTAAATGTATAGTCTGCAAGCTTCTTGGTATTGGTGTACTCCACCTCTTTGCTCTCAGCATTCATAACCACGCAGACAATGTCCATAGTGCCTTTTTTTACATAAGAAACCAGATTAAACTTAGCCTCGGTAGTGTAGCCTGTCTTTCCCGCATAGCAGTATTCATAAGCATACTCAGGGTGCCGCATAGGGTTAAAAAGCTGATGTGTGTTAGATAAGGTCTTTTTCTCCTTCATCAGATTAGTTTCTGCAAACGTACGTATTTGTACTTGTACTTTTCTTCCTAAATGCATCGTTTTTAATGGCTGCCCTGGCTATCCTTTTGCAAGGTCTGCCGTTGTGCTCGTTCTTCATAGAGTCCGCTGGGATTGCAAAATGAGTATGGGTAACAGCCAAGCTCCTTTGCCTTTTTCGTTCATCATATCCGCAAAAGCATCGCATGCTTCCTGCCGTGTGGATAGCAAGAGCATTGGCAACCTCTGCTAGCTGATGCAAGCATAAGGCCATAGGCATTCTTTAAGCAGTCAGCTTTCTCCCGGAGTCATCACCTATACTTGAGCTTCTATTTGCAGCAGCTATTGCCTCTGCAAACTCCACCTTTTCATCGAGGGACTTAAAGATCGTTTCTATTGCCCAGCAGGCTGTCATTATCTTGGTTGTACTTGCAAGGATACCACTTCTTGTTCTCGCTCTTATAGACAGTATAGTTCCGTAGCAAGGTCCATAGCATACACCTCTTTTGCCTTTATTGATGGGCATTTAGGCCCAGGATGAGATTGTACTGTGCAAAGCACAGTATGTATATATTTAAGCCCGGAAAATAGGCTTACAATTATTAAAATTAGCTGTCACTTCTTTTTATATAAATTTTCATGAAATTTCTCCAAACTATTTGCCGAAAAATAACTATTACCTTATATTTAACCATAGAAACGGCGCCATTTCGAGGGAAAGTATAAGAGGAAAATCACTTGGACAATCCCTTATATTTGTTGCTTCACTCTTTAGCGATAAGAAAACAAGTTAAATGTGAGGTCATCATAAGTTAAGAAATGTACCGGGTTCCAGAAGACATAGCTAATAGTGAGTTCGTGATACAAAATCCCGAAACAGCACAAGGGTAGATTATCCTTATTTCCATCAAGCAGCCGCTCTTTATAGAAATCAGCATGGGTGAGGGCAGTTCATAACTACTCTTGCTAAGAACAATCCGGATATAAACTACATTGGCATTGAAAAATATTCAAGTGTCCTAGTTAGGGCAATCGAAAAAGCAGACAGAGCCTGAACTTCCTAATCTCAAGTTTATCCGCATGGATGCAGAGAATATAAATGATGTTTTTGCTGAAAATGAAGTGGATGGAATTTATCTTAATTTTTCCGATCCTTGGCCAAAGGACAGACATGCAGAGGAGGCTCACTTCAAAGGCAGTTTTTGCAAGATATGAAAAACTACTAAAAGCCTGAGGGCAAAATCCAGTTTAAGACAGATAACTCTGCCCTTTTGACTTTTTCACTTGAAGAAGTTGAAGCTACCAATTTTAAAGAGCTAATGAAGTATCCTACGACCTTCATAACAGCGAATGGAATGAAGAAATGTTATGACTGAGTATGAGGAGAGATTTTCTGCGAAGGGAACCTATTAAGAGTGGTGTTTGTAGAAGGTAAAAGCAAGTACAGTATAAGGTAAAATAAGTATGAAAGTCTTTGTCAGGATATTCTCCTTTATTATAATAACATATTTTAAAATATAGACTTGTTTCATAGTCTCAAGAAAGGATACTGTCACCATCTGCAGACACTGAAAAACCAGAAATTTTACAAGCGCCTAATAACCACATTTATTATCGTCAGTGTTCTTCCTTGTATCCTTATCGGACTTTTTTCTAGTATTCTTGTAGATCGTGCAATACAGGACCGACTAATCCGCGAGACTTCCCTTACTACTGAGAATGCTATTTCTTCTATTAGCGATCTCATTGCAAAATATACTGATGCACTTGAAAAATTTCAGTATGAATGATTCTGTATTATCTCTCCTTTGTTCTTCAAATAAGGGATGAATTACAGATTAAAACTATTTATTCTGAAATGTATAATATTCAGACTTCACTCCATCCTTCCGGAGATGTTCACTCATACGCTCATCTGACGATTTTACAATCTCTCTACATGGACACCCAAACTCTATGATTATCCAAAAATCAGAATTGGGAAATATTGCCTTAGTTATATCCTTGGTAAATATTCCTCCTCAAGTCCATACTCTGAATCATTTGCTATCTTAATTACATCTTCTGCATCTTTGAACTTGATAATTACGGCTACAGGTTCAAAATATTTCTTCCTGCACCCCTCATATAAAATGCATTTTTGTAATTTTGCACCCGCTTGGTGCAAAATTAATTCAAACACTTTTCTATATCTTCAATCGAAGGAATCTTATCCAGCAATTCCTTTGCAATCTGATTTGATAATTTATACTCACTAACTCCCATAGGCTTATTTACATCTTGTAATGCATATTCTGCGACCATTCTATCTTTTCCTTTACAAAGCAAAAGCCCTATAGTCGGATTATCAGTGGGTGCTTTTAATTCACCATCAATCACAGATAAATAAAACGATAATTTTCCTGCAAACTCTGGCTCAAAAATCTACAGTTTTCAATTCTACTACAAAATAACAATGCAATTTCACATTGTAAAAGAGCAAATCAATATAGAAATCTCTATTGCCAACTTTAATCGGATACTGTCTTCCTATAAAGTGCAAAAGCCAGTTCCAAATTCAAGAAGTAATTTTTGTAATCTGCTGAACTAACGCATCTTCTAATTCAACTTCCTTCATTTTTCCTTGTATTTGGAATAAAAATCAAAAATATACGGATCTTTTGATTATTTCCTCGACCTGTTCATTAAATGGGTCTGCTAACTGTGTTTTTGAAATTTGTTGTTTTTATCTACTAAAACTGTCGCTCATATAAGTTACTTTCTAATTGATGTGCCAAAACAGTAGTTGACCATCCATTTTCAAGACACTGACTTGTATACCATAGATGTTCTTCTAGTGTATCCGTCTTATCAATTAATGTTTTGATTGCTTTCCAGCTAATTTTTGCACCCACTGGTGCAAAATTTCTTCAGATGGAATCCTTCCTGCAAACTGTTTCATATAATTCAAATTTCTTACAGAATATCCCTCAACACCTGGATATATCATTCTTAGGTCTTTAGATAGCGTTTCAACAAAACGGTTTCCCCAAGAACTATACTCAATAATCACTTTACCGATATTCCAATACAGAATATTTCTCTCGACATTTGCAGTTGTCATAACTTGATTTTGAGTTTGAATTATTTTGTTTTTTACCTTCTCAAGAGCATCAAAATAATTCTCCATTACAATTTCATTCTTTGCCATATTATAATCTCCACATATCAGTAAGGTTTATTTTTCAATCTTGGCAAGTGCCTCAAGCGTACGCTTACCAATAGCCTCCTGGATCATAATTCTCTGCTGCACAGATTAATCGCAGACCATCAGAAGTAAGCAATCTGCCGTACAGCTTATCTTCCTTGTATTTTTGGTATTCTTCATATTCCTTATTGGTTAATTGCTTCACATCTATCACGCTCATAATTAACTCAGTCCTTTATGACAAGTGGTTTTATACCACTCCAATAACGGAATCTCTATCAGAATCAAAGAACTGTGTCGAAACATAAACATCTTTACCAGCATAATTTATTGGCTTTGTCCCTATATCTCTTCTGAGTAGAATTCATAGTTCTTGTAGACATTAGAGTTTCTGTCCATCTTGTCAATTTTATCTTTTGATAAGAAGTGTCAGCTGCTCATTATCAGTCTTGACTGGTTTCAATTTCACCTTATATTTTTCTTCGCAGTGTCTGTTAAACATTACTTCTTCTATTTCACTTTCAACTATGACAGAAACATCTTTTGATGCATCATAAAGTGCTAAGAAGAATATACATAGTTGTAATACGCTGTTGTCCGTCTATAATTAAAACTTCGTTTAATCCACTTCCACCATTATTGTCATCAATATATACCACGGTTCCAGTAAAAATGCTGACAATTCTGCGCTTGCCTTCATTATATCCTGGTACAGTTTTTCACATTGGATGTTAGTCCAATCATAATTTCTCTGATATACGGGTACCTTTAAAAACTCGTTTATTTTTCTCCAAAACATCTGAGCCACATTCTATTTGCTTTCATTTGAACATCTCCTCATATCAAGGTTAGGTTTTGTTT